>Ga0247727_10001662_pt1 | contig 52225 bp, 42 predicted proteins | sample WisWelCaveWW1625_FD_202498 | JGI IMG/M metagenome (GOLD analysis project Ga0247727, IMG submission 202498) | Biofilm microbial communities from Wishing Well Cave, Virginia, United States - WW16-25 | ecosystem: Environmental > Aquatic > Deep subsurface > Groundwater > Cave microbial mat | place... | reverse complement strand
AACCAAAAACGCAAATCATCGAAGCGGTTGTTGACTTCGGAAAAGCGATTGTTCATTGCGGCGTGGATATTTTCAAACTGATTGTGTATGTCGCTGCGCAAATCATCTATGCGCTTATTGACGTCTTCTATACGCTTATTGGTGTCTTCCAGACGTTTTTCAACCGCGTCCACCTTTTCTTCCAACCGAATCAATCTTTCATCGATCGTCGGCTTTTGGCCGGTCTGGGCCAAGAGTCCTAACGGCGAGATAAAAAGCAAGAGAAAGATTATTCCCGCCAAGTTGTGTCGCATAAATTCATCCTTTATCAATACGGAACGACGGCCTCATAACGATTGCTCTTCATCCCGAATTAACGAATAACAGGGAAGCGGACTTTGCAACTGTTAGTGGAGCGAGAATATTATTCGCGACTAAAGCGGTTATTCAAATCCGTCGTTGCAAAGTCCAACTTCGCTCGCTTTATGTGATCACCGTCAAAATTTAGTGATTGATGCTATACGATCAAAGCTTTTTTTCGCGGGAATCATGGGCCGCCGGAGTAATTCGATCAGGGGGGATCAACGAGGTCTGCTTACGAGACATCCAGCTTATCAATAATCGCCATGATCGTCGCATCGACCGGCTTGTTCTCCGTCACTTTGGTTTGGCGCGCGGAACTGCCTTGCACGACCATGACGATTTCACCCACGCCTGCGCCGACGGCATCAATGGCCACAAAGTAGCCTTCACGATCTTTATAATTCAAATCCACCGGGCGGACGATTTGAAACTTGAGTCCGTTCAAACGTTCGTCTTTGCGCGTGGCCCAAACCGTTCCAATAACGCGTGCGATGATCACGAGATTCGCCTTTGGTTTTCCGAGGATCTCAGTTTCTTTTATAATAACTCTGCAGGGCTTTGATTTCTTTTTCGAGCGCATCGAGGCGGCGTTGCAGCATCCACTGCGGTTCGGTTCGGCCTTCGATACGCTTCAAACTTTTGGGGGAAGAAGATTGGGTTGCGGCGTGGGAGGTGTCTGATTCAAAATTCAACTCGGCTAACGCGATCGGCGTCTTGGGCGCGATACGCACCTCCAGCGCAAGCTCTTGTCCCATGCGATTCACTTTCACGGACACGGTTGCTCCCGGCCGCACTTGATTGACCAATTCACCCAACGTACTCGGCGAATCGACTTCTTTGCCGTCGAAATGCGTAATGGTGTCGCCGACTTGCAAGCCGCTTTTGTGGCCCGGCCCGTTTTCGATCAATTTCAAAATGCGCGGCGGACTCGGCCAGGAGGCGTCGGTAACAACGGTGACGCCGATCCAGCCGTGTTGAGCATAATAACGCTCTACGGCGGAACGGAGGAACGGCAACAAATCCTCAAACGGATGAACCAGCGCAGTATTGCTGAAGAAACTGCTCTTGCGCGGCTCGGAGGTTTCGAGTTCCATCCTTCCCATCACCATGCCGATCACGTGCGCATGCGCGTCAAAAACCGGAGAGCCGTTGCAGCCGGGATCGACGTTCGCAGAAATTTGCACGACGCCGTCGGGCTGAATCCCGCTGACGACGCCTACGGAAACGGCGTGTGACACGCCCAACGAATTGCCGATTACGGTGATCCACGAGCCGGCGCGCAGTTTTTCCGTCATGCTGAAATGCGCGGGCGTCAAATCACTCGCGGGAATTTTTATGAGCGCAACGCCGCGCAACGAGTCGCGCTCCACCCATTCGGCGCGATAACTGGAGCCGTTATCCAAAGCCACGTCGATGATGCCGACGTCGCGCAGGACGGATTCTTTCGTCAACACAAAACCGTCGCTGCTGATGATGATGCCGGTGGCGGCCTTGAATTCTTTTTCCGCTTCTTGTTGATCACCAAAAAAACCGAAAAGACCTTTGCCTTCCGTGTTGCGCGAGCTTCTCTTCATCGCCAGCACGGTCACGACCGAAGGCTTTGCGGCATGCACCAAATCGCCGATCTCCTGCTCCAAAGCGGAAATCACGCTTTGCGCGAATACGCTTTGCGTCACCAAAGGAGACAACAACAACAGTGACATGCCTCGCGTCATTTGTCGCGCAAACAACGTTCGCTTCAGCTTCTCAGTGCGGCATGAAAGGGACGGCAGCATTGCTGGGGAAAAATCCACGCTCGACACCTGTTCAAAATGAAGATGTTTTCAATTGCTGTCCTGGAGGGAGGGTTTGTTTTTCCAATATGGAATCGGGGCTTACTGCGCGATCATGTGCCGTAGCCTCTCGCTCGTGCCTTTGCAAATATCCGGGCCGGATTTTGTCCAGCGTGTAAGAAACTTTGGTGGGTTGGAGAGGAGAATTAGGCGTGGTTTGATAGAGGTAGAACTCTTCGCTATTGAGCGCGCGTTTCGTGTAGGCCTCCGGGCTTTGCCATCCGCGCAAGATCACACTCGTGGCCAGCAATATCGTAAGCCCGGCCAAGGCATAAACCGCGGCGCGCGGCATTCGCGCAACCCGAGGCGCAAACGTCGACACGCGCGACTTCTTGCGTTCGAGCATAATACGCGCGCGCAGAATCGCTTCAAAATCCGGAGAGGTTTTCACGCGCGGGAGAGTCCGCAGGCGCGAGCGTAAAGAAGAAAGGCGGGCGACGGTGGCTTGGCAGCTCGAACATCGGGATAGATGAACATCCATCGTTTGTCTTTGCTCGGGGAGGACGGCATTTTCCACGTAGTCCGAGAAAGATTCGGAAAAACTTTCGCAGGTATTCATATGCAACCTTTACTGTAGCAAATGGTACAGTGGACTCCTCTTGATTTGAGTGGACTTTATTATTTGCGTTGTTCCAAAAGAGATTTTAGGCGATTTTGCAGCCGCAGGCGGGCGCGATTCACGCGCGATTTAACCGTTCCAATCGGAACCCGGATGATCTTACTAATCTCTTCGTATGAAAGTTCCTGCACGTCGCGTAAAATAATCACCTCACGGAATTTCGGCGAGAGCTTGCTGATCTCGCGCTGAATGATCTCCTCTTGTAAGGCGCTATCGACATGCGCCTCGGGATTGAAGACGTCGTCGGCAATTTCAAAATCGCGGTCTTCCAAGCCCATATCGGAGATCGAAAACAGGCGCCGTCGCTTGCGGCGCCGCAATTCGGTGCGCGCCAGGTTTCCGGCGATCGTATAAATCCACGTGGAAAATTTTGCCACGCGCGTATAGGCGAACCGGTTGCGATAAACCCGCAAAAAAGTTTCCTGCACCACGTCTTCGGCTTCCTCTTCATTAACGAGGAAGCGAAACACGAAATTCAGCAATTGGTCTTTGTAGCGCCTGACGATGGTCTCGTAGGCATTCGTGTCGCCTTGCTGGAAACGTTCTATAAGATCTTCATCGCTGATGTGCGCTTCCGGTTTCTTTTCGCTGTCCTCCATCCCTTTTCCTTCCAATGAGACCCGGCTTTATTTTTCCTCATGACGAGCGGCCCTGCCGGCATTCATTCACCGCTGACAATCCAAGCTACGCCGCTTTTGTAGCAATCGTCATTCATGTGCTCCTATTGCAAAACCGGTCTCGTTTTTTTGCAAAGAAATCCGCCGCGACACGTTCCCTTAAAGCCCGCCCGTTGGAAAAAGTTCCTGGTCTTTTTCATGGGGAAAGGGCAGATAGCGCGGCGGTAATTTTTTCAAAATGGCAACCGTAGTCAAGCGCAGCAATAGAAGCTGCGAGAGGTTTTGACTCTTCGCAAGATAATCGACGTGGTGCAGCACTTCGAACGCATTCAAGATGGCGTCGACGTCATAAAAGTTCGCCGCCTTCTGCAACCGCTCGGCAAAAAACGAGTGCATGCCGGTTTTCTCGGAAAGCGCGGTCAAATCCTGGCGGCGCGACAACGCTTTGGCGACGTAGAGGTGATTGAAATAACGCGCCAACGAGCTGATCACTGCCGTAATGTTGGCGTTTACGGCCAACTCCTCGACAATGCGCAAGGCGCTCTGGAGATTCTTTTCACCGAACGCATCTTGTAACGAGAATACCGAAAACTCGCGGCGCGTGCCCGCCACGTGTTGCGCGTGCGCCAACGTGATGAGTGGCGTCGCGCTGATATAAAGCTGAATCTTTTCTATTTCGCTTTTGAGCGCATGAATCGAGCTGCCGACTTCGGCCGCAAGAAATTGCGCGGCTTCCGGCGCGATTTGTTTGCCGAGGCGCTTCACGTAATCCTGAATCCACGGCGCAATTTGGTTGTCGTACAACGGCTTGCACTCGACATAGGCGCTCGCTTTGCGAAGCGCCTCCAATCCTTTTTTAGAGGAGCTTTTGTCGCGCTGCGTGAGCAAAAGGTACGTGGTCGGAGAAGGCTTCTTCACGTATTCCGCGAGCGCGTTGAGATCGCTCGGCGACATTTTATGCACTTCGCGCACGAGCGCCACGCGATACGCCGCCATCATGGGATAACTTCGCACGATATCAAGCACCCGTTTGGCCGTGACTTCCGTCGCATAAAACACGTCGTAATTAAAATCGCGCATCTCGGGCGTGACCAGCTTGTTCAACAAAAGCTGCACGCCCTCGTCGATCAAGCCGGTTTCCTCGCCGCTGAAAAAATAAACCGGCGCGAGCTTGCCCGCGCGCAGAGAGTTGGTGAATTCGAGGTATTTCACAGTGGGTTTCGTGAAGTAGAATTCGTTGATTGCAACGGTTCTAATTTGAGTGAGCAGCCTCTCGAAATGTCATTCTGGAAGAACCTTCCCTCGCACTGGGCACGAATCTCAAAATTGTCAGTGCTACCAGCCCTAGAAAAGATTCCTCATGAATGAGCGCAGTTATGGAAGAACTGCTAATTCAATTGAGCGCTACACTATCAAAGCAAAAGCTTTCCGCTTATGGATGGTCCTCATAAATCCCGGCACGGCTTACGGTGTAATTCGACAAAGGAGGTGTGTTTGGCTTGATACTAGCCGTGAACTCTTCAGCCAACAAGTCTGCTAACGCCTCAAACTCAGTGTCGCTCAATTCGCCGTGTTCATCAAACATGGGCCGCGTCTTGCCAGTTTTGATTTCTTCTTGAACCGAGGCCACCAACCTGGCGAGCTTGTCATCACTTGTGGCCGCAAATTGCGCGTCCCATAACGCTTCATCCGCTGCAATCGCTTCAAGTGTTTCTTCCGCAGGCCGAGGATGAGCCTGGAGGAACATCGCAAATTCGTAAAGCTGCACGGTTCGCGCTAAAGGCGCGGCAGCGGCAATTTCTGAGATTGCTTTGACGTACTCTGTTTGAGGTTGTGTGTTCATGTCCATATGCTCTCGCTCAAAATAATCACTCACACACGAAGTGAATGCTCTTCATCAGAACCCCAAATAATACCCTCCTCGCAGCACGAAATTCGGCGCGCCGTCATCCAAGCCGAGGCCAAGGGCGCCACGCAATCTGCCGCCGCCTTGCAGTGCATAATCCAAACCGCCGGAAGCCAAAACATAATCGCCTTCGGTGCGAATGTTCAATTCGGTGACGATACTCAAGCCGCTTTTCATGGGAATGATCAAACCGCCGGCGAGCAGCACACCGTTGCTATAATCCGAGCCTGCTCCAAACCGATTCGACTCCACAAACTCTAGCGCCAGACTACTGGTGATAACCAATCCGCTTGGCAAAGGGTGACGAAGCGAGCCAAAGAAGCTGAAATCAAACGAGCCTTCACCGATATCTTCACTGCCGATCGGCAACGTAATCAACCCGCCCACTGCAATGGCAGTCGGCCCGGCGACGACTTGATAGCGGCCAGAAGCGGCCAAATCCGAAATGCCGCCTTCGCTATTGCCACCGGCTGAATAATTCCGGAACCCAATGCCTCCGCCTAATTGAAACTTAGGCGCAACCGGAAACGCGCCTTGCACGGCGAGATCAATGCTGGAAGCATCGCCCTCGTAGGTGGAATATTGAAAAAAACCTTCACCGTAGGGATTGGGCGTGATCACGGCGTCTTGAAAAAAAGTTTGAACGAGATTGACGTTAGCAGTTTTTTCTTGCGCGAAGCTCATGCTCGCAGATAGCGCCAAAATGGCGAGGGCAAATCGACGAGTAATCATTACTCAGTTCTCTCCTTTGCTAGAAGTTGATCGTACTCTTGGAACGAGGCGGTTTTTTAATGACAACAAGCGAATGACCACGAATGACGAAAACGATTTCGAGGAATAATGCACGTGCGGACGACGGGCACACTGGCGCGGCTCATTTCACTCTTTTGATGCCCGCTCCGGCGAATTGCAAAATATTCACGCGGCTGTTCACGCGCTCGGGATTATCCAATGCGATTTCGCCTTTCATGCCGAGATAACCCGAAACATTAGCGAGCGCGCGGCGAATCTCTTCCGGCTTTTTCGCGCCCTTCTTGACGCATTGCAAGAACAGCGCAGCGGCGTCATAGCCGAGCACGTCGAAACGCTCGGGCGTGGCGCCCATGGTTTTGCGAAACGCATTGCGAAACAGCCGGCCGCGCTCGCTTTCCCAATCCACGTACACGTCGCTCACGAACAGGGCGCCGTCCAAATAGCGCTGGATTTCTTTGCGCACATCCAAATCCAAAAGCTGCCAATGTTCGCCGCCGAGGCGCACGCCTGGAATGTTGTACGAGCTCAATTGATACACGACCAGCCGAATGTCTTCCGCATACAAAGGCAGGAACACGGCGGATACGTTCGTCACCGGAGTCGAGAGCATGTCCGCCATGATCTCGCGGCTGCGTTGGCTGCGCGCGAGGCTTTGCGTCAGCTCACTGCCGCTATAACCCGTCACTTTCAACGAGTCTTCCATTTTGCGCGCAAAAGCCGCGGTGCGAATCGCTTTGAGGTGCCGGCTCAAATCCTGCGGCTGATCGTAATACCATTTTTGCGCCCAAATTTCTCCGCCGAGGCTATCCACCGCGGCGCTGAAACCGTCGGTCATTTGCTGGCCGTAACCGTCTTGCGGCGCAATCGAAACGAAGGAGCGGCAATTGAGATAGCGATATGCGTGCTCCGCTAGTGTGCGGCCTTTGCGCTCGCGATCGGCATTCATTTGAAAAACGTTTTCACCCAACTCTGTAATGCCGTGCTCGGTCGCGACGGGCACGAGAATGGGAATGTTTTTTTCCTGCGCCAACGCGGCCACGGCGCTGCTGGCTCGGCCCTCAAATTCGCCGATGAGCGCGACGATACTGGGATCTTCGAGCAGCATTTGCGCGGCTTTGAGCGCGCCGACCATGCTGCTCTCGGAATCGCGCACGACAAATTCGCAGCGCGAAGAAGCGCCGTTGCTCGTGCCCGCAGCGGAGTTTTCCGCCAATTGCGCGTAACGAATGCCGCGGTGCAACGCGCGCCCGTCTTCGGCGTCGACGCCGTTGAGCGGCAAAATGACGCCGATGCGAACCGTGCGCGAGGCTTGCGCGCCGTCAACGCTTTCCCATTGCTCGAGTTGTTTGCGAAAGATGGTGTTCGAATTGAGCCGCAAAAAATCGTCGACGATTTTTTGGCCCTCCGCGCGGCGGCCTTGCGCGGCTTCGGCTTGCGCGAGCTTGAGCGTCACCAATGCGAGTGTTTCCGGCCCAAGATATTCGCGCCGCAAACGCCGGCGCAAATCCGCAGGCTGAAGATAATCATCGAACAAAGCCTGCAAGTGTTCCGCGCTCTTGCTCTTCAGCGCGGAATTTTGGCCGCGATCCAACACCCACGCGAACTCGCTCGCAGCTTCGAAATAATTTTCATCTTTGAACATGATGGCGCCGAGCAGATAGTGCGCGTGCTCGGCATAGCGGCTCTTCGGGTGGGCTTCCAATAACACGTGCAACGCTTCCGCCGCTTCCGTGGTACGATCCAGTTGCAAATCGCTCCGCGCTTGCATCAACAAAGCCGCAGTATAGAGCGCGTGCTCCCGGCCTTGCGCGACGAGCCGGGAAAAAATTGGTTCGGCATCTTGAAAGCGGGAATCATTATAAGCGGCGAGGCCGCGCTGAAAGTAACGCTTGGGATCATTCGTGGGAGAGGCGGCGGGGCGCTCTTGCGCGAACGAGTGGACGGCAACAATGAGAAAAAGGTTAAGCGCTGTCGCAAGGTACTTCACTTCGAAGCCGCCACGAATTTCCCCCTTGATGAAAAACGCTCTGAGCTTGCTCATTCGACGGTCACACTCTTGGCGAGGTTACGGGGTTGGTCCACGTCGCAGCCGCGCATGATGGCGATGTAATACGCCAGCAATTGCAGCGGAATGATGGTCAAAATCGGCGTGAGCATGTCGATCGTGCGCGGGACGTAGATCACGTGATCGCTGACTTTTTGGATGTCTTCATCGCCTTCGGTCGCAATCGCAATGACCCGGCCTTTGCGCGCGCGCACTTCTTCGATGTTGCTCATGATTTTGTCGTAGGTGGAATCTTGCGTCGCAATGAAAACCACGGGCATGTTGTCGTCGATCAAAGCGATCGGGCCGTGCTTCATTTCCGCGGCGGGATAACCTTCGGCGTGGATGTAGGAAATTTCTTTCAGCTTCAACGCGCCTTCCAACGCCACCGGGAAATTATAACCGCGTCCGAGATAGAGAAAGTTGCTCGAATTGTGAAAGCTCTTCGCGATCTTGCGCACCTGCTCGCGTTGCGCCAAAATCGTCTCGATATGGCGCGGCAAGGCTTGCATGGCTTGCACGATCTCGCCGCCTTTGGCGGCCGACATGCTGCGCATGCGCGCGAGCAGCAACGTCAGCAACGATAACACGGTAAGCTGCGAAGTGAAAGCTTTCGTGGAAGCGACGCCGATTTCTGGACCCGCGTGCAGAAACACGCCCGCGTCGGTTTCACGCGCGATGGAAGAGCCGACCACGTTGCAAATGCCGAAAACTTTCGCGCCCTTGCGTTTGGCTTCGCGCGCCGCGGCGAGCGTGTCCGCGGTTTCGCCGGATTGGCTGATCACGATCACGATGACGTCGCGGTCGATCACCGGATCGCGATAACGGAACTCGCTCGCGTATTCCACTTCCACGGGGATGCGCACGAACTCTTCGAGCATGTATTCGCCGATGAGCGCCGCATGCCAGGAAGTGCCGCAGGCCGTGATCAAAATGCGCCGCGCATAGAGGAGGGAGTCGATTTCGTTGCGAATGCCGCCGAGCCGTGCCGTACCTTCATCAGGCAACAACCGGCCGCGCAGCGCATCCATAATCGTTTGCGGCTGCTCCATGATTTCCTTCATCATGAAATGATCCTGGCCGCTCTTCTCGATGCGCTCGATGTCGTATGCGATTTGTTCGACGACTTTATTGACGGGCTTATTGTCGAGAATGGTTTTGACGCGCACGCCTTCGCGCGTGATGATCGCCATCTCGCGATCGTCGAGATAGGCCACGTCTTTGGTGTGCTCGATCATCGCCGCCGGGTCGGAAGCCACGAAATTTTCTTCCTTGCCGATGCCGACCACCAGAGGGCTGCCATGCCGCGCTGCGATCAGCATGTTCGGATTGTCGCGCGACACCACGGCGATGCCATACGTGCCTTCCACTTGTGCGAGCGCGGTGCGCACCGCTTCTTCGAAATCGAGGCCTTGATCATAAAACTCTTGAATCAAATGCACGAGCACTTCGGTGTCGGTTTGGCTGCGGAATTCGTGGCCTTTTTTGGTGAGCTCGCGTTTGATCGCCGCGTAGTTTTCAATAATGCCGTTGTGAATCAAAGCAAACCGGTCTTTGCCATCGGAATGCGGATGCGCGTTGGTGGTGTTCGGCTCGCCGTGCGTGGCCCAGCGCGTGTGCGCGATGCCGACCGAGCCGTAGAACTCGCGCCCGGCGATCTGCCTTTCCAAATTCGAAATCTTGCCGGCCTGCTTTTCAACCTGCAAACTGCCGCCGTTCACGATCGCCAAACCGGCGGAATCATAACCGCGATATTCGAGACGCTTGAGACCTTCGATTAAAATCGGAACGAGAGGCTTGGGCCCCACATATCCTATAATGCCACACATAGCGGGCTCCTGTCAAAGATGTGAACGTTCGAGACGGGTGGCGAGATGAGCAATTTGAAGATGACCTTGATGAGAAGCTTTAGCCGTCGCGCTTTCGAACGGCATTTTGCTTTCGAAGTAGAAATTCTCTTTTCACAAAACGCGACCAAAATAGAAAGTCTCCCCTAAAAATGCAAGTCAAAATCCGGGCGCGCCTTTTCAAAAATTTTATCCATTGTCCTTGTCACCGAGATTTTTATATTGCCTCCGACTGCGGGAAGTATCGCCCTCACATCATGCCCGTCACTTCTTCCACTTCTCACTCATTCATTCTCACCTGCGATTAACTTCAATGAAGCACAGCATGGTCATCGCATGACTTGAGAACCGGTTTCTCAATTCAGCCTCGGAGGGTTACCATGTTCAAACAGTGGCAGTGCCGTGTCGCGACGCTCTTGTTGGCGTTGTGCGCGAAATCAGTTTCCGCCCAAGTCGGAGAGTTCATTTGGAAAAGCTCGACGATTGGCGGCGGCGGGTTTTGCATGGAAAATCGGTTCGCGCCCTCGGGCTTCTTCGGCTTGCCACACGAACGCAGCTTCTATTTGGCTACGGACGTCGCCGGCGTTTTCCGTTCTCTCACCATGGATGCGAGCGGCAATATCACTTCGTGGGAATGGCTTCACGATGAAACCACAACTTCTTCGCAACATATTTTGCCGCGCTATACCACCACGCTGGCCTTCACGAAAAAGTATAATGGCACGGCAGCTTCGCGACTAATCGCGGGCACCAACGAAGGTATCTTTGTTTGGAACAATCAAAACTATACTTGGCAAGCGACCTCCGTGCCCGAGGTCTCTGCCATCCCCAACATGGATGCGGCTGATGGGCGCTATCCCTGGATCGGTATCATTCGTGAGTGCTGGCCCGATTCCACGCCGTTTCTCGCCGCGGGCATCGGAAATATCCGCGCGGTCGTGGAGTCGACGCCAACGGACCCACCTCTTTTCGGCGTCGGTGGCATGCTGCGCTCAAATAGATGGCGGCGATGAATGGGAGTTCGTGCCGCTTGACGGCGCCGCCTCTACTGAAGTGATGCACGACATCGACTATTTCCACAAAAGCGGCGGAGCTTATGTCACCTTTGTGACCACGGAAAGCGCGGTATATTTCAGCGAGGATTTGTTTACGGCTGCAAGCGACGCCGCGGTAAATTTCAAAAGGATTTTCGTGGAAAACGCGGCCGGCGACGATGCCGACTCTTTACGCGGCGCTGTTGTGCTGGGCAATGCCGCGCCTTTGGCAACTTCCGACAGCCTCGTGCTCTGCGTAAGCGTATGCTCTTTGGATACGACCGGCTGGAGAACCGATGCCAGAAAAGGCGGCGTGTTCCAAGCGAATACCAATTTGGGCCAATTGCGCAGCGGCGCGAGTTTGAGTTGGACCAACATGCCGGTGAAAAATTACAACGGCTACGACGAGTGCAAATACGTCGGCAGAGTCGCGGCCAAGCCCGGGGCCACGATGAGCAATTACGAAATGTTTTTCAGCAAGTACAACACGCCGTTCCTGGCTGCCACGCAACGCCTCAATGACGTGCAGTACAATTGGCGGCGCATCGCCGGCCCGATCAACAACGCTGACAACGGCTACAACGAAGATGATAAGCAAAGCTTGAAGTTTGGGTCCTTCGATATCGATCCTTCGAATAGCTTTACTCATCCCAACGTATACGGCTGTTGGGAATATGGCCCGTGTTTGGCCAAAGGGCGCAACACCGGAGGCGTCTATAGTTATGGCCAGGACCGATCTTACGTTCAAGTCTTCACGGATGCCACCGGCGGTTTTGATGCCGGTATTGCGCTTTACAAAAGCCGGGGCATGGACGAGCTTTTCTTCACGGGCCAAAAAGTTCTTTTCAGCAATAGCACTCCGAATGTGTTGATGATCGGCTGCGGCGACAATCAGCTCCTGCGCAGTATTGATCGCGGGCAAAGCTGGTCTTCGCGACGATTGCGCCCTCTTGCAGATTGGAAGAGCACGAGCGCTGCTATCGGCTACGGCAAAGTGCAGCAATACGTCTATCACCTCGAGTATCATCCCGACACGGAAAATACGGCGATTGCTTCCGCCGGGCCCGGGCTGCAAGCGCAAGATAATTGGGGCGAGCTTTTGTATCACACGGAGGGCGGCGCGGGCGCAAGCTCCACTTGGACGAAATTGGCCGGCGGCAAAACCGATGTGCGGAATCTGCCGAACGGCGAAATTTACGCGTTCACTTTTGACCGGCGCAATCCCAAGAAAGGGTTGTTCGTGGCCGTGCGCAACAACGGGCTGTATTATACCCAGGTGGAAACCAACGGCGCAGCGAGCAGCTTCGTCAAGATCGAGGACGCTGACCTGCAAACAAAAATTTCTGTAACTCCGCCCAATTCGCACAACTATTCGCGTCTCGAATTCGACCCGTTTGATAACGACGTGCTGTACGTCTCGCGTTATTGGCCCGGTGGCGGTGTGTTCAAAATAACCTTGGGTGTGAGTGGAAGCAATCGCGCTGCCAATACCAGCGGTGGAGCTTACAACCAAAACTTCATTGCCAGTGTCAACGAAGTAATTACCGGACGCTACGATGGAGCAGGTCAACCGCGCACCGTCCGCGACTTGAGAGTTGCCGATGTCATTAATTTGCTCATCACCCAAGATCATGTCTATGCCGGCGTTACTTGCGGCGATACGGTGGACAATGCCAATGGAAATTATAGCGGCGGCTTGGCCCGTTGGAGCAAAGGTGACACATCTTTTTCTTGGAAAATCGGTGGTCCGGCAGGCATTGGCACAGTGCCTAAAACCATTGCCATCGGCGGCTTGGCGCAAGACCCGCTTTATCCCGATACCATCTTTGCCGTGACCGAGCGCTACAAGTTAAAGGCAAAGCGCGTTGCCGACAACATGCTCGTCGGCGAAGAGAATTACAAAGTCATGAACCTCTGGCGTAGCACGGATGGCGGCAATACTTTTTCGGCTTTGCCCTATTGGCAAACCGAGCATCGTTTTCCCAGCGCGGTGAGCATGTCTTTCTTTCCGGATAGTCCCGATAGCATGATCATGCCCACGCACGGCAACGGCATTTGGATCGCTCATCGTTACGACGGGCCGCCTTACGGGCCCGGCGCCGGGAAGGTCAATGCCCCGGATTCCAATCAATCTCATTTGCCCAAACGCTTTGCGTTGCACGCGAACTATCCCAACCCCTTCAATCCCACGACGATCATCAAGTATGACTTGCCCAAACCGGCACGCGTGAAGCTCACGATTTATGACGTGCTGGGTCGCCGCGTGCGAACTTTGCTCGACAATGAAGTCGAAGCCGGGTACCAACGCGCGCAGTGGGACGGCAAAAATGATCGCGGTGTGCCGGTAGCCTCGGGAATTTATTTGTATCGCTTGCACACGCCCTTCTTTACCAAAGTGCGCAAGATGACGTTGCTGCGTTGAAGCTCGACTCCAAACCTGCCACGCACTTTGAAAGTGCGTGGCAGGTATTAAAAAATTTTCGTAATGCGTCAGTCACTGGTGGGGTAGCGCAGGCATCCTGCCTGCAGACAAGATGTCTGCGCTACGTTCCCCACCAATGACTGACGCAATACAAATTTTCTGCATTTATTCTTGCCGGAGGTATTTTTACAGATGTCGCTTGGGCTGGCGCTCTAATTTATCCTCAAAAACTTTGGCAAGGACGGCTTCCATGAAACTCTCTTTCTTTCCCAGACTTCGAATCTATTTTTCTTCGCTAATCAGCGCGCACGCGCTATTCACTGGCTTGATTTTGGCTTTCTCTGCACTTGCCCAAAGCCAGGAGGCAAGATTTCTTTCGTTCATCCATGACACTGATATTTCTTCCGCTTTGATTTGCTCTCCCGACGGCAAAAACGTTTATGCGAGCGGCATCAATACCATCGCTGCTTTTACTCGCCAAGCCGACGGCTCGCTCAAAACCGTACAAGTGCTCAACAATGACCATAATGGCGTCAAAGGCCTTTTTCACGTGATTGACGCAATTGTTTCTCCGGAGGGCCGGCACTTGTACGCGCTCACAGCCAACGACCAATCGCTCCTGCTTTTTGAACGCGATCCAACCACCGGCATACTCACTTTCGTGGAAGCCATACACGATAGCGTCTTTGGTAAAGCGCAAAGCCATTTTCCGGGGGGAGGAAAATATCATAAGCTTCTGCTCTCACCTGATGGCCGGCATCTCTATTGGTTCTTTAATGACCTTGGGGTAGTCGCCGTTTTTGAACGCACCCCGGCTAACGGGCAAGTAAAGAAGATTCAAGTTCTACGAAACGGCGCGCTGGAATTGGGAGGTCTCAATGTGCCATTGTGGGTGGCAATCTCTCCCGATGGAAAAGATTTCTATGGTCGTGGAGGAAATGAAACCAATCTGCTACTATTGGCCCGGAATTCGGATACCGGCTTGCTGACCTATAAAAGCCATTACAATCTTGCAGACTTCATTCAAAGTGAAGAAGGCCTGGGCGGGGGAGGGCGCATAACAATTTCACCAAATGGTGAAACAATATACATTTTAAATTATTATGGCGACAAACTGTACGTATTCCAACGGGATGCAATGAACGGCGAGCTCGCCTTTTCTCAAACTTTGAGCATTAATAACCCGCTAAAGTTGATCGTTTCTCCGGATGGGAATCACTTTTATTTTTTGCATTACCGCTATCTTGCTTTTTATAGAATGGCCTCTAGCGCAGATCAACTCATACTAGTCAATTCATTAGAAATTGACTTCGCTTTCCCTGAACCGCCTTCCGCCCTCTGCATGTCCCCGCAAGGCAACGCCATTTATTTGGCCTGTGACGCTGGCCGCGCCGTGATTCAACGCGACACCACCAGCGGGGAACTAAAATTCATTCAAAGTTTTCAACACAACGTCGGCGGTGCCGATCGCCTATTCCTCGCCCGTTCGGTCGTAGTCTCGCCTAACGGCGAACGCCTCTACCTCAGCGCACGGAACACCGATGCAGGCATCAGCACGTTTCACCGCGAACGACAAACCGGCGCGGTGCAGCTTGCGCGCTTTGACTCTCTGCCCAATGCCGGCGCGCTCACGCTTTCGCCCGATGGCCGGTTTCTTTATGCCTCCACGCACGCTTCTTCTCCCGAGAGAGTGACGCTCGAAACTTTTGCTATCGCCCCCCCAGGCGAGGGCAGCTTGCAATGGCTTGACAGCCAGCCTGCTACCTCCTCTGACTGGCCGCTCAGGTCGTCTCCTTACTGGCCGCTCACGTTTTCCCCACAAGCAGAGCATTTGTACGTGGGCAACAAAGTCTTTGCTCGCAACCTAAGCTCTGGGCTGCTCACCGAAGTACAAACTGTTGACGGCCGCGGCCACGAACTTGGTTTCATCTATGCCAGTGCCATTTCGCCGGAGGGCAAACATTTCTATTGGCTGGGCGAGCAGGATTACAGCCGGCGCCTGCGTTTGGGCCTTTTCGCGCGCGACTCGCTCTCTGGCCAATTGAATTTTCTCAGCTTCAGCGATTTTGGCTATGTGTTCCCCGCAGAAGACGGCGGATCTTATTATGCGGCGGCCACCATTCGCATTTCTCCGGACGGGAGACATGCCTATGCCACCGCAGTAAAGCCTGTCAGCGGCGGCGGCGAAACCTACCCCGACCAAGCCGAGCTTCGTATTTTCACCCGCAATGCCAACACCGGAGCCTTGACACTCGTTGAAAAAATCGCTTTCCGGGCCTGGAATGAGATACGCGATCTCGAGCTCACCAAGGATGGTGAGGAAGTATATATTCTCTTTGCTGGCGAGATTGCAATTTTCACACGCGACTCCGAATCCGGCAAGCTCACACAGCGCGCAAGCCTCGGTGCTTGGCAGAATGGCGCATATGGCATCACCTCGCCGTTCGATTTAACGCTTTCGCCCGATGAGAGATTTTTTTACGTGACCGATGCCCACGGCCTAGCAACCTTCACAACCGGAAGAACAACCACCAGCGTGTTTGCCACTCCGAGCTTCATCCCGCGCGCTTTGACTTTGGAGCAAAACTATCCCAATCCCTTCACTGCTTCTGCAACTTCCGGCTTGACTTCCACGACGATTCGTTACGAAATTCCCGCTACGAATAAAAGTGTGGCGCCGGTCGAGCTTGCCATTTACAATTTGCAAGGACAGCTCGTGCAAACGTTGGTGGATGAAGCACAAGCGCCGGGCCGCTACTCCATTGTGTGGAATGGCGCAGGCGCAAAGGGAGAAGCACTGCCTGCCGGGCTTTATTTCTATCGGCTCAAAACGGGGAACCGAGTGACGACCAAGCGGCTGCTGCTCATCAGATGAATCATCGAAACAATTAGGCTGTGAACCTCTTCCCGGCTTTATGAGAACGGAATGAAGTTCAAAACCTCCTTCCTCTTCATTCTCTTTCCACTCGGCTCGTTGCGCGCCCAAGAATTTCCAATCGGTGTTTGGTTCTCGGGCAATCAGCAAACGCTCGATTCCGTGAGCGCCGCGGGCTTCACGTGGATTCAAGCTTATTGCGGTTGGAATACCGAAGACAGCCGCAAAAATTATGAATTCATTTTGCAAAACCAACACGGCTTGAAAGTCGTCGCGTTCATTGAAAACGATTTGCACAACCCTTCATTTTCGCAACGCCTCGTTTATGAAGCCGAGCAGCCGGTCGATAGCGCCGGCGTGGAAAATTATTTCGCGCGGTTGGCGCAAACTACGGGTGCATCGGCCGGCAAATATTGGCGCGCGCTCGTGAGTGAGCATGCTCCGGGGTATCTCGCCAAAGATCCGTACCCTTATGATTTGTTTCTCTATGGTCGCCGCGAATGGATCGCGAGCTTTCGCATGAAGATCGACCCGAGTGGTAACGGCGATGCGCCGGTTGTGCGTTTCGAGATCGCGCAGCACGAAACGATTTTCGGGCAAAAAGAAATTTTAGAAAGAGAGTTCGACGGCAAAAAGCCGCGCACGCTTGAAGTGCGCTTCACCTTGCCGCCGGATTACACACCCTCCGCGCTCGATCTGCGTGTGTGGTGGCACGGCCAAGTGAATGCCTATCTCGATTACGTCGTTTGGGAAGATTTCGTCGAAGACGCCGCTCGCCCGCAAACAAGCGGCGCATATCAACTCTTTCGCGGCGATCGTGATAAAGCGATCGTGACTGCGGCAAAGCGTTTCGCCTCGCGCGCAGAGTATCCGTTGGTGCAGCGTTTTTATCTCAAAGACGAGCCTTATCACAACGGTCATCAAACTTTTCATTATGTGGATCGCCTCATTCTCAATCACGCCAAGCTGCAAGGTGCAGCCGAAGGCCGGGGGCGTGCAATAACGGCCACGCCCAATTATACCCAAGGCACGCCGCATCCCGAGGCTTCATTCGAGCGTTTTCTCCGCGCGGCGCAACCGCACGAGCTGTTCGTCGACGCGTATCCGATTCACGCGGACACCCCGGCAGACACGATGTATATGCCCGCCGCAGAAGCTGCCCGCGCCGGCGTTGCGCCTTTTGTTTCTTATTCCGATTACAACGCCAAGCTGCAAGCGCGCTTCGATTACACCATCGTAAACTCCTTGCTGCCCGCGATTCGCGTCGCGCAACGGCATCGCGTGTCATGGTGGTTCATCACGCAAGCCCACGGCGAGCTCTGTGAAGCCGCCGGGCAATATCGCCGCGGCGACAACAACGGCCCGATGTTGCGTCCGCCTTCGCCGGAAGAAATTCGCGCGATGGTTTATCTCGCGCTCGCGCACGGCGCAAAGGGAATTTTTTATTTTGCCTATGCCACTTTCAGCGATCCTAATTTTGGCGGTTGCAAACCGGCGCGTTTTCCCGGCTTGATTGCGTGGGAGGGAAACGCAAAACTCTCCGAACCACCCCGCCACGATTCGGATTATGACACCTTCGCCGGGCGAACGGTCTTCACCGGCTATCAAAAAAAATATGAAGGCGTGCGCACGCTCAACGCCGAGCTGAAAAGGCTCGGCCCGCTCTTGCTGCCGCTGGAATGGCAAGCCGGCGTCTCCGCGCATCGCCGTCTCGAAGAACCGTTGAGCAGCGCGCACGCTTTACACGACGTCACCGCTGCTTCGCTTGCAGGCGAAAGCGATGCGAAGAACGAAACCTATGTGGAAGTCGGGGTCTTCAAAAAACGTGGCGTGTTTTATTATTTGATCGTGAATCGCCGTTGCGGCGCGAACGAAACCAGGGAAATGACAGTCACTTTTCAAAGTGACGCGCAAAAGGCTCATGTCCTCACGAACCTTGGGAGCGGCATTCAAATGCGCTTCGACACACAGCTCTTTTCTTATAAACTGGTTTTGGGGCCGGGTGAAGGCGCATTATTGAAATTGGCGGAGTAAGATCTCTTTTGTGGAAAAGGCGGCGCAGTCCTCCTGACTGCGAGCAAAACAGAATTAAAATTTCGTCACGCTTGCATCAAAACCGGCTTTCTCTCATCAAACCGCTTGACTCGTTGAGCGCCGATTCTTACTATTGCCGCCATGAATAATAACCATGACACCGCAATTGCCAATCCACGCAGAGATTCTTTTTGGGACAACATCTTCAGAAAGAAAGCGGACGATGAAGACGACGTTCTGCGCACGCTCAAACAAGTGCCGCTCTTCGCCAACATGAATGGCGCCGAGTTGCGCGAATTTGAGAAGCTGATTCATCGCCGCAACTTCAAAGCCGGTGAAACGATTTTTTGGGAAGGCGAGCCGGGCGTGGGCATGTACATCATTCAAACCGGCGAAGTCTCCATCAGCAAATATTTTCCGCAAGAAGAGCGCAAGGTGCTCGCCGTGTTGCAGAACGGCGAATTTTTCGGCGAGCTGGCGCTTTTGGATGAATCCCCGCGCTCCGCAACCGCGATTGCGAAAGACGCCACTAAAATCCTCGGCTTGTTTCGCCCGGACTTGTTCAACCTGCTTGAACGCAAGCCGCGTTTAGGCAACAAATTTTTATTTCAGCTCGCGCTCATCATCGGCGAACGCCTCAAGCACAACAACTCTGAAGTGCAAAAGCTGCGCGCCCAGCTTGACCGTTCCGACATCATCGTATGACCATTCTGCTCATGGAAAATAAAATCACGGTATGATCCCTCAGCAGGACGTCTTCAAAGTCACTGCGCGACGAAAACAACCTGCGACCTCAGAAGTCCCTGCCGGTAGTCCTCCGCCTCCCGTTATCGTTGAAAAAGTCGAGCGCGCGTTTGCGCCCACGATCGTCATGTGGCTGGCGCTCACCGGCCTGCTTTTGTTGCTGCCGAAAATTTCGTTCGCGTTCATTCATATCGGCGCGGCTTTAACGCTCGCGGCCTTGCTCGCTCCCGTTGTTGCGTTGTTCGTGCGGCATAATGTTCCGCGCACGCTCGCCATCATTCTCGTGTTGGGCGTAGTTGTGGGCGCCGTCGTTTGTGTTTTGCCGTTGCTATATCCTCTTCTCGTTGCGGAGATCGCCAAACTCTCCATTTTCGTCGAAACTTCCGAGCCGCAGAAACTGGCGGGCAAACTCAGCGTGTTGCTCTTGAAAGTTTTGCCCTGGCTGAGAACGAAAGGCATCTTGCTCCAGCTTGAAACCATGTTTGCGCCGCTCATCACGACGTTTGTGCAATCCGCGCTGGCTTTCGAAATCGCCCTGCTCGCCAACCTGGCGAGTTATGCGATCATCACGCTGCTCGTTTTTTACACGCTCCGCTGGGGCAACGAGACGAAGAGAAAAATCATTGCAGCCGTGCCGAATCGGCACTTGGAGCGAACCGCATTGCTGCTCGAAAAAGTTATAGCAAGCGCCGGCCGTTATCTGCGTCTGCAAGCCTTCATTGCCGTCATTGCCGGCATCTTGCTGGCGTTGGCATTTTATCTCATGCCGCTGCCGGGAATTTTTATCATGGGCGTCTATGGCGCGCTCACATTGCTGACGCCTTATTGGGGCGCGCTCCTCGGCGCGATTCCCATCGCCGTGGCCGGCATCAACTCGACCAACTCGCTGCACGTCGTTTTCGGAATCATTCTCGCTTTGGCGACGATGCAGTTGCTCACCAATATTCTCCTCGCAACCTCGCGCCGCAACAAGACCGCGCGCTTGCAACCCTGGGAGGCTTTGTTGGCTTTGCTCTTGGGAGGAAGCTTGGGAGGCGTTTGGGGAATTTTATTCGGCGCGCCGCTCGCGGCTTTGTGCAAAATTATTTTGCGAGAAACATTCACGGTAATGAGAAGCTTTCGCGGATAAACTCGCGCAGCCAGGACGCACGCCCGAAACCGCCTTTCTCCCTCTCCACCACTTGCTTTTCTGAAAAGATTGAATAAATTGCTTCCGATCAATCTTGAGGAAACAAGCATGAAAAAAGATTTTCTCGCCATCACCGATCTCACCACCAATGAAGTTTGGTCGCTCTTCGAGCTGGCAAAAGAGCTGAAGGCGAAATACGTGCGCGGCGAGGCGCACCAATATCTCAAAGACCAAACGCTCGGCATGGTCTTTCTCAAACCCTCCACCCGCACCAGAATTTCCTTTGAAGTCGGCATGTTTCAGCTCGGCGGACATGCGTTGTATTTGCCCGCGGACGACATCGGCTTGGAAAAGCGCGAAGCTTTCTCCGACGTGGCGCGCGTGATTTCCGGTTACGTCGACGGCATCATGGCGCGCATGTTCGGACATGGCGATATCATCGAGCTGGCGCGTTATGCCAGTGTGCCGGTCATCAACGGCCTCACCGATTTGCTGCACCCTTGCCAAGTGATCAGCGACATGTTCACGGTTTGGGAATATCGCCGCACGCTCGACGATTTGATCGTGGCGTACCTCGGCGACGGCAACAACGTGGCCAATTCATGGATCAATCTCAGCACGCGCTTGCCGTTCACGTTTCGCATCGCCTGCCCCGAAGGCTATGAGCCGAATGCCGAAGTGCAAGCCTACGCGCGCAAAGTGAATCTCGGGCGCGTGGAAATCTATCGCGATCCGAAAGAAGCGGTGAAAGGCGCGCACGTCATTTATACCGACGTGTGGGCGAGCATGGGCCAAGAGCACGAGATCGAGAAACGCAAAAAGATTTTCAAGAATTATCTCGTTGATTCCGCATTGATGAGCCTTGCCGCCAAAGATGCGCGCTTCATGCACTGCCTGCCCGCGCACCGCGGCGATGAAGTGACGCACGAAGTCCTGGAAAGCCCGGCTTCGCTCATCTTCACACAAGCGGAAAACCGCATGCACGCGCAAAAAGCGCTGCTGGTGATGTTGATGGGGAAACGGTAAAAGATTTTCCATTGGCGCATCCTCTTCCATGTCATTCCGTAAATCGACGAGCTCCTCAAAATTGTCATTCAGAAGGAATCCTTTTCAGCGCTTGACACGAGGTCCATATAAACTTCATTCCCGGTACTTAAAAAGTTTCCTACTGAATGACATCGTTTTTGGGGAAGGCCGCACTCGACGACAAAGACAAATTATCTACGCATTAATCATTTACCAAAATAATCCTGCCTCACAAAAGGATGGAGCAACATGCAAAAAAACGTTCGCAAAGTCGTGCTCGCCTATTCCGGCGGATTGGATACTTCCATCATCATTCCGTGGTTGAAAGAAAATTACGGCTGCGAAGTGATCGCATACACCGCGGACATCGGCCAGGGCGATGAATTGGAAGGGTTGGAAGAAAAAGCTTTGAAGACCGGCGCGAGCAAATTTTATGTCGATGACTTGCGCGAAGAATTTGTGCGCGAGTTCGTTTATCCCACGCTCAAAGCCGGCGCGGTTTACGAAGGCAAATATCTTTTGGGCACTTCCTTCGCGCGGCCGATCATCGCCAAACATCAAGTACACGTGGCGGAAAAAGAAGGTGCGGACGCGGTGGCGCACGGCTGCACCGGCAAAGGCAATGATCAAGTGCGTTTCGAATTGACCTACAAAGCGCTCAACCCCAAGCTGCACGTCATCGCGCCGTGGCGCGAGTGGCACATTCGCTCACGCGAAGAAGCGATTCAGTATGCGCAGGAAAGAAAGATTCCCATCACGGCCACGCTGAAGAAAATTTATAGCCACGATAAAAACCTCTGGCACCTTTCCAGCGAGGGCGGTGAGTTGGAAGACCCGTGGCAATCCGCACCCGAAGCGATCTACGGCATGAGCGTCAGCCCGGAAACCGCGCCCGATCGTGCGACCGTCATTACGATAGATTTTGAAAAAGGCGAGCCGGTTGCGCTCAACGGACAGCGCATGCCGCCGGTTGAGCTGCTCTATGCGCTCAATCGTCTCGGCGGCGAGAGCGGCGTTGGCCGCATCGACCTCGTAGAGAATCGCCTCGTGGGCATGAAGTCGCGCGGGGTTTATGAAACGCCGGGCGGAACGATTTTGTACGCCGCGCACCGCGAATTGGAAAGCCTCGTGCTCACGAAAGACGTTTTACGTTTGAAGGAAATGCTCGCACAGCGCTACGCCGACTTGGTTTATTACGGGCAATGGTATTCGCCGATGCGGCAAGCGTTGGATGCGTTCGTGCAAAGCACGCAGGAGAAAGTTTCGGGCACGGTGCGTTTGAAATTGTACAAAGGCAATGTGATCGTCGAAGGCCGTAAATCGCCGAACTCGCTCTATCGCGAAGACTTCGCCACGTTCAGCGAAGATGAAGTCTACAATCAAAAAGATGCAGAAGGCTTCATCAATCTCTTCGGCTTGCCGTTGAAGGTCAAAGCGTTGATCGACATCGCCAATGCCGGCAAAAGTGAGTATCGCTAGGTGGGGCGCTGCGAATAGAGTGCATCACGCCCTAGATAAGCCGGAACCAATAGGCTTTTAATCGTTTTGTCAGAAATAGTTTTGCCTTAAACTTTGTAAAGTGTAACGTGTTCATAAAAAGGAGGAGCACCATGAATCAATTTTCGCGTCGTGGTTTTTTGAAATCGGTAGCCGGCATATGGGCTGCGTTGCCGGCAGTAGCTGCTTTTCCCGCAATCCTCACGAGCAAAACCCGAGCAACTGCGCGCGCCGGCGGCAAGCTGCCGGTGCTCGTGTGCAGCCGCGGCGAAGATTGGGGCACGAAGACGAACGCGCCGGGTTGGGAGATTATGAAAAACGGCGGCAGCCTTTTGGATGCGATTGAAAAATCCGCGAACGTCACCGAGCTTGACCCCGAAGACACGAGCGTGGGCTATGGCGGCCTGCCGAATGAAGAAGGCGTGGTGCAGCTCGATGCTTCGTGCATGTACGGCCCGACGCACAAAGCCGGATGCGTGGCTTCACTTGAAGGCATCAAAACGCCGTCGAGCGTTGCGCGTTTGGTTTTGGAGCGCACGGATCACATGATGCTCGTCGGGCCTGGTGCGCAACGTTTCGCCATCGCGCACGGCTTTCAAGTCGAAAACCTGCTCACGGAAAAAGCGCGGTTGGCGTGGTTGAAATGGAAAGAGAATTTGAGCTCGGAAGACGATTGGCTGCCGCCGGCCGACGGCGTTTATCTCGATCACAACGGCCGCCCAACGGGAACGATCAACGTTTTCGGCATTGATGCGCAAGGCAATATTGCGGGCATCACCACCACGAGCGGCCTCGCTTATAAAATTCCGGGACGCATCGGCGACTCGCCCATCATCGGCGCGGGCTTGTACGTCGATAACGAAGTCGGCGCTGCGGGCGCAACCGGCCGCGGCGAAGAAGTCATTCGCACGTGCGGCAGCTTTTATATCGTTCAGCTCATGCGGCAAGGCATGCACCCGACCAAAGCGTGTTTGGAAGCTTGCCGCCGCATCGTTGAAATCAACAAGCGCGTCGGCGCGAAGATCGACTTCACGGACAAGTTCATCGCCGTGAATAAAAAAGGCGAAGTCGGCTGCGCCGCCATCGGCTATCCGAAAGATTATAAACCCGAAGTCGCCTTCACCAATCCCGACGGCTTTGTCGCAATGGCAGGCGAGCGTTTCGAGGTGTGATATCAACAAATGTGTCATTCAGTAGGAATCTTTTTAAGCGCTGGAGTTGGCGCCAAGAACAAAAAAAGTTTCCTTCTGAATGACACATCTTGGAGGCGATTGCAAAATTTGAAATTCAAAACTCAGTAGATGCTTTCCACCTTGCAGCCTGTTCAGTATCAGCTTAATCAGGATCGTGCTATGTTCATCTTTCAAATCCTCTCGCAAGTGATCAAAGCCTTTCGCGCCGGCGAATCGCCGCGGCAAATCGCCGCCGGGTTCAGCGTGGGTTTTCTCATCGGCCTCATGCCGTTTTGGACTCTGCAAGGCGTGTTGCTGTTTCTCGTGCTGCTCTTCGTCAACATCAATATGGCTGCCGGCTCGCTCGCGATGTTGGTCGCGGGTTTTGTCGCGTTCTTGTTGGATCCGCTCTTTCATAACCTCGGCTATGCCGTGCTCACGTTGCCCGCGCTGCAAGGCGCGTGGGAATCGCTCTACAACATGCCCGTTGCGCCGCTCTCGCGTTTCAACAACACTGTGGTGATGGGCAGTTTCCTCGGCGGCCTCGTGCTCTTTGTGCCCGTGTTCATCGGAATGAAAAAGCTGGTCGTGAGTTATCGCAGCGGCTTGGAAGAGCGCATTAAGAAATGGAAAATCGTGCAAAGCATTCGCGGCAGCAAAATCGTGGAGTGGTACGTGAAAATTCGTGACCTGGGAGGCATGTGATGCGCAAAAGCGGATTCATCATTCTCCTCGTGCTCGCGCTGCTGCTCGGCCTCGGCTATTACTTCACGCGCGATCATTATCTCGAGCGCGCATTGGAATATCAGCTCGAGCAACTCGCCGAAGCGCGCGTGGAGATCGATAACTTTCATTTCAGCATTCTCGGCCTGCAATGCGGCTGGGATCGTTTGCAGATTGCGAACAAACGCAATCCCTGGCGCAATATTTTGGAAACCGACAAAGCCGAGCTGGATTTCGAAACGCGGCCGCTGTTTTGGCGCAAGCTCATCATTCGCGAAATGACGCTCACCAACGTGCGCAGCAGCTCGCCGCGCGCGACCGACGGCACGTTGCCGTATGAAATCGTCGACGAGCCGGGTATCGTTGATGAAGTGTTTGACTCGGTGCAAAAACAAATGCGCGAGCTGCCGTTGTTCGATCTTTCCGGCTTGGGCAAAACGCTCAATCTCGATTCGCTCGTGAATGTCAAGAATCTCGCGTCGGTGCAGAGTTATCACAAGCTGCGCGCGTTTGCGGATAGCAGCTATACTTCGTGGAAAACCGGCTTCGAGCCGCAGAGTTACATGAAGCGCGCGGAAGAAATCAAAGCCGAAGTCACCGGCTTGAATGTCGATCAAGTCAAAGGCGTCGCTGCACTCGTTTCGACTTTGGACAAGCTCAAAGGCATTCAAACCAAAGTCACGACGCTCAAAGACGACGTCGAGAATAAAAAGCAAACGCTGGAGAACACGATTGCCACGGTGCAAGGTCAAGCGCTGGGCGCGCAAAATTCTTTGAAGGAAGACATCGAACGCGCGCAGCGTTTGGCGAAGCTGCAAGACATTGACACGCGCCAATTGAGTTTGATGCTCTTCGGCGCACCCGCGGTGCAACGCGTCCAGCAAGTGTTGGATTACGTCGCGCTCGGCAGAAAATATCTTCCCATGGCGCAAGCCGCGATGACTTCGAGCAAGCTCGAAGCCCCGCCGCGTTTTGAAGGCCAGGACCTTCACTTTCCGTTTCATTATCGCTATCCGCGTTTTCTCGCGCGCGAAGTCAAGCTCTCCGGCGCCACTGCGGGCGGCGATACCAGTCGCGGATATTTTCTTTCGGGGGAGATAAAAAATCTCACCAATCAACCCACGGTTTCCGGCAAGCCCACGCAGTTCAAAATCGATTTCCAGCGCATCGCGGGCAATCAATACACGATGTCCGGCAACTTCGATCACACCACGAATGTGCCGAAAGACTCGCTGTGGATTTCAGCGAATAATTTCGGGCTCGGCAACATCAAGCTGCCGAGCAACAAACATTTCCCGCACGGCCTCGCAGCGAACGAGGGCGATGTGACGCTTTCCGGCTTTTTTGTCGGCGATGCGCTCGATTTACGTTTGAATCTCGCTGCCGCGCCCGTGAGTTTTGATTTCTCCACCACGCCCAAAGACATGATCTCCAATCTCGTGCAGAACGTGCTGGCAGGTTTCACGCGCCTCGAATTGGGCGTGCAGTTGCAGGGCGCAGCTTCGAATTACGCGATGAGCATTCACTCGAATCTCGACAACGTGCTCGCCGATCAGCTCAAAAAAGTGGTGGGAGAAAAACTCGCCGAAGCGCGTTTGCAAATCGAAACGCGCGTGCGCGCGGAGGTGGATAAGCGCCGCAAAGAGGCCGAGGCTTTGATCGAAAACTACAAGCAAAGCCTGACCGCGGAGATGCAAAAAGTGCGCGGCTTGGTGGATCAACAAGTCGAAGAGATCAACAAGCGCAAAGCCGAAGTGGAAGCGCGCATCGAGGCGGAGAAAAACAAAGGCAAGCAGGTTGTGGATGAAAAGAAAAAGCAAGCCGAAGAGGAAGCGAAGAAGAAGCTGAAAGGTTTGTTGAAGAAGCCGTGACGGACAACGGGGAAGCCGGGCTTTGCAAATTTTTGTCGAATAGAAATCTTATTCAAGGCCAAGAGGCGCTGAGACATGTCCCTTCCAGTCAAATTGAGCGACATCGCTGATGCGATGCAAATGCAGAGCGACGAGATCCATCAATATCTCAATCGCCAAACCGGCGAATTGATTTCCGTCACAGATGAAGAAATCAGCGCAGCCGAAGCAGACGAGCCTTTGGATGATTATCCCGACTGGCAGCGGGAAAACATCATGCTCGCCGGAGAAATTCTCGGCACGGAAAACTATCTCGCCTTGCCCGATCGTTTCGAGATCAATGAATATGACATGATGGAGCGCTTCTGCTTGGCGCTCAAAGACGAGAACGTGAGCGCCGCCATGCTCGCTTCGATCAAAGGCTCGGGCGCATTTCGCCGCTTCAAAGATAATTTGTATCACTACGGTTTGGACGAGCAATGGTACCAATATCGCGATAACGCCTATCGTGAAATCGCGAAGAGCTGGTGCGAGGAGCATGAAATTCCATACGTTGAAGATAAATGAAAACCGCCGCCCGGAATTTCACACAACACTTGCGCTCGGGGTTATTTCACCAACGCGATGTTATCGGTCTTCTGCGCGCGCTCGTGCAAGCGCCGAGCTACATCGGTTTGCCACGACAAGAAGAACAGGCCGTGCAAGCGCTCGCGCAATATTTCGATCAACACAAGATTGAGCACGAAGTTAAAGAAGTGCGCGAGGGCCGCCCGAATCTCATCGCGCGCGTGCGCGGCCAACAAGCCGGCAAATGTTTGCTGCTCTGCGGCCACACGGATACCGTTGCGCCGAACGCGATCACGACCATGGCTCCATTCGCCGCGGAAATTCGCGACGGACGCATGTACGGTCGCGGCACGGTGGATATGAAAGGCGCAGTCGCCGCAATGGCCGCGACGCTCGTGACGCTCAAAGAAATGCAGCTTCTATCTCATGGCGAGGTCGTGCTCGCCGCCGTGATTGATGAAGAAATGGAAAGCCTTGGCGCGGAGGCATTGATTCATTCCGGCTTCAAAGCCGATGGCGCGATCATCGGCGAGCCAACGAGCAATCGCATTGCAATCGGCCACAAAGGCCTCGAGTGGTTGGAGATTGAATTTCTCGGTAAAGCCACGCACGGCGGTACGCCGGAGCGCGGCTGCAATGCCATCAACGCCGCCGCGCGTTTTATTCGATTGGTGGAAGAAGACCTCGTGCCGCGTTTTGCAGCGCGACGCCACCCCATCATCGACGCGCCCACGATCAACATGGGCACGATTCGCGGCGGCGATCAACCCAGCACCGTTGCCGCGCGCTGCACGCTGCAACTCGATCGGCGTTGGGTGCCTTCGGAAAGTGTGGAGTCGGTGTTTGAGGAATTGGAAGAATTGCTCGCCAAAGTGCGCGCGAGTATGCCGAGCCTGCATACACAAATTCGCCGCGTGCCCGGCGGCATGGCCACGATGGTGCATGGCCCATTGGAAATTGCAACGGATCATCCACTCGTGCGCGCCGCGCAATCTGCATATCAAGAGTTGTATCAAAAACCCGCCGAGTTGACCGCCTTTCCCGCATGGACGGATGCCGCATTGTTCGCACGCGAAGCAAAAATTCCAAGCATAGTTTGCGGCCCCGGCGACCTCGCGCTCGCGCATTCCGCCGAAGAGTCGATTGCGCTCACGGAAGTGGAAGAAGCCGTGCGGTTGTATGCGCTCATGGCTGTAAATTTTCTCAATGAGCATGCGTGAAGGGAATTGTGGCTTGACAAAGCTTGGTGGATGTATTATACTCACGCAAGTTTTGCCGCACTATACGCTCAACAGGAGACTTAAAGTATGTCAATGATCGAACACGTCACACTTTCGGAACTGCAAAACCTTCTGCACTCTCTGCAACTGCCGCCTGAAACGCGCTTGACAGTAAAATTTGAAGACGCTCAAGCAGTAGAAATCGCTTTGAAGCGGCAAAAAGCTATTGCCGCAATGCAGAAACTCAAAGGCTCGGGCAACGGTAATCTAGTTGACGCGTTATTGATCGAACGGGAAGAAGAAGTCTGCAATGCAGAAGCACAGAAACGCGATTGAATTGACGTTGGTTTAGCGCGAACACCTTGTTCGCGTCATGAATTTAGTTGTTTGGGCTTCTTGATGCAAATGCCTCTGCGAATGAAGGAGTAAATCAAAATGATCGCGCAACCGATTTTGAGCGAGTACCTCACTCGCGCCATGACGTATGCCGAATATGACAAGCTGGAAGACGGCACGTTCAGCGGGCGTATTCCCCCCTGCCTTGGGGTCATTGCGTTTGCAAATACTTTATCACACTGCCAACATGAGTTGCGCTCAGTTTTGGAAGATTGGCTGCTCGTCGGTTTCAAATTAAAGCATTCATTGCCGGTCATTGATGGAATCGACTTGAATCAGGAGCCGGTTTATGAGCCGATGGGCGCCGTGTAAACGAAAAGATTTCATTCGGCGTTTGCGCGCACTCGGCTTCGAAGGACCCTATTCCGGCACGCGGCATCAATACATGATTTATGCGCAACACCGCCTCACTATTCCTTCAAATAACGAATACTCCGTGCCGCAACTTCGTTCAATGTTGAGTGAAGTTGCAATGCTCATCGGGCGGCAAATCGCTCTCGAGGAGTGGGAGCAACTCTCATAATCAAACCGACCCAACCCAGAAAGCTCATTCTTATGCCTCTTCGTAAATTGCTTTTTGTCTCTTGTCCTTTGCTCTTTGCTCTTCGCCTCATGCCTTTCCGAAAATTTCTCTTTGCCTTTTTCTCTTTGCTTTTTACTCTTCACCTAGGTTGTCAGTCGCAGCCGCCCTCGCAAGCAGGTTTCAAAGTCGCGTTGCTCTCGCCCGGGCCGGTGAGTGATGCGGGGTGGAACGCGAGCGCATACGAAGGCTTGCTGCGCATTCGCGATGAACTCGGCGCGGAGATTTCGCAGGTTGAAGTCAAATCGCCGGCGGAGTTCGAGCAGGCTTTTCGTGATTACGCGAGTCGCGGCTTTCATCTCGTGTTCGGGCACGGCTTCGAATTTCAAGATGCCGCAGCCGCAGTTGCGCCGGATTTTCCGAACACGGTTTTCGTCACCAGCAGCGGCACGACTGTACGGCCCAATGTTGCGCCCATGATTTTTGAAATGGTGCAGTCCACGTATCTCATGGGCGTCATGACCGCGATGATGTCGCAAACCGGCAAGGCGGGCTGTGTCGGCGGTTTGGAGATTCCTTCGGTGAAGAGCGGCTTTCTCGCGTTCGAAGCGGGCGCGAAATCCGTGAATCCCAATTTCGTCGTGGTGCAGAGCTTCATCGGCAACTGGGAAGACGTGGGCGCAGCCAAGGAAGCCGCGCTCGCGTTGATGGATCAAGGCGCGGATTTCATTTTCCAAAATGCGGATGCCGCTGGGCTCGGCGTGTTTCAAGCCGTGCAGGAGCGCGGCAACGTGTTCGCGTTCGGCTCGAATAAAAATCAAAACGAGATTGCGCCGCAAGTCGTGCTCGCCAGCGCGGTATTGAATGTGCCGCAAGCGTTCGTCAATGTCGCGCGCCGTGTGAAGGAAAAAACTTTTCAGGCGGAGTTGATGCGGATGGGCATGAAAGACAACGTGGTGTCGCTTGCAATCAATCCTAAGCTACAAGATAAAATTCCTGCTGAGGTGTTGGCGCAGATTGAAGAAGTGAAGGTGGGCATTCTCGCGGGGCAAGTTACGCTGCCGGTGGGTTATTGACGTCACGCTTTTTCTGTCATTCTGTGAGAATCTTCCCTCGTGCTCGGCACACCCTCTCAAATAGAATTTATATCAAGCGCTAAAAAAGATTCTTGCAGAATGACAAATTTGGGGGAAGAGTCAAAATTCAAACCTTGAACGGCCCATCTCACAATCTTCCTCAAAATCTGCCACAGCAATGCCCCAAGCGCTTCTCGAAATCCACCATCTCTCCAAAAGCTTCGGCAACAAGCGCGCGCTCGACGACGTGAGTTTGCAATTTCATAGCGGTGAGATTCACGCCGTGCTCGGTGAAAACGGCGCGGGCAAGAGCACGTTGATGAATCTCATCTATGGCTTGCTGCAACCCGAAAGCGGCGCGATGCAGCTCGACGGCAAACCTTTCGCGCCACGCAGCCCGAACGATGCACTGCAAGCGGGCCTCGGCATGGTGCATCAACACTTCATGCTCGTGCCGACTTTCACGGTGCTAGAAAATTTTTTATTGGGCAATCCACGTTTTCGCATGAGTCGGCGCGGTTTGCAAAGCGCCACACGGGAAGCGCAGCAGCTTTGCGCGCAGTTGCGCATTGCGCTTGATACCTCGCGCCGTATTCACGAGTTGGCCGTGGGCGAACAGCAGCGCGTGGAGATTATCAAAATCTTGCTGCGTTCCGCGCGGGTACTCATTCTCGATGAACCCACGGCCGTGCTCGCGCCGCAGGAAGCGAACGAGCTTTTTGCACTGCTGCGTTTGCTGCGCGAACAAGGCCACGCCATTATTTTTATCTCGCACAAGCTGGAAGAGGTGAAGGCAATTAGTGATCGCATCACCGTGCTGCGCGCGGGAAAAGTTACCGGCGCGTTCGAAACGCACGCGGTCACGACTGCGGAGATTGCGCACGCGATCACGCCGAACGCGAGCGTTGTTATTGCGCCGCGCGCTTCTTCTTTATCCCAACAAAAAATTGTTCTCCAAGCGGAAGCGCTGTGTGCGCGCAACGGTTTCGGCAACCTCACGCTCGATCATGTTTCTTTTAAGTTGCACCGCGGCGAGATTTTGGGCGTGGCCGGAGTCGATGGCAACGGCCAAATGGAGTTGGCGGAAACGCTTTGGGGCTTGCGCAAATCGGAGCGCGGCAAATTGTGGTTGGAAGGAGAAGAGATTTCGCGCACGACAACGCGTGAGCGCGTGCAAAAGGGTTTTGCGCACATTCCCGCCGATCGCCGCGAGATGGGTTTGTTTCCGGGCCTCGCGATTTATGAGAACGCTTCGATCTTTGCGCAGCGCGAACTGGAGTTTCAAACGCGCGGCTGGCTGCACGTGCAGCGCATGAAAGCGTGGAGCGAGCGCTTGGTGCAAACGTTCGACGTGCGCACGGATGATATGACATTGCCGGTGGAAACGCTTTCCGGCGGCAATCAACAAAAGTTGGTCGTTGGGCGAGAGTTGATGCGACAACCCAAAGTGCTCATTGCGGTGAACCCCACACGCGGCGTTGATCTGGCCGCCACGCAGAAGATTCACGAATTGTTGCTCGCGGAAAAGTCGCGCGGCGCGGCGATTCTTTTAATCTCCACCGAGCTTGACGAAGTTTATGCACTCGCGGATCACATTGCGGTTTTATTCAAAGGGCGAATGCACGGCCCTTTCTCCACGGATGAGCCGCGCGAAAGCCTCGGTGGGAGAATGTTGGGCGCGGAGGTTTGAGCCGTCATGAGTGATCAGCCACGGTTGCACCGTGGCTTTAACAAATTCTTCGTCATCTATCCGAATAGAGACGAGGTCATTTCAAAGCCACGGCGCAGCCGTGGCTAAGCGGATGCGATGAACTTTTCTTCTCGACAAATACAATCACTCACTACGCCCGCACTTGCCTTCAGCGTCGCGACGATGATGGCGGCATTGCTGCTGTGGTTCAGCGGCTATGAAGTATTGCCAGCCTTTGCCGCGCTCCTCAACGGCGCTTTCGGCTCGACCTATGCGTTGGCTGAAACGGTGGTGCGCTCCGTGCCGCTCTTGCTCACCGGACTCGCAGTGGCGCTGGCCTTTCGCGCGGGCGTTTGGAACATCGGCGCAGAAGGGCAATTGCTCGCGGGCGCGCTCGCGGCGATTGCAATCGCACCGCATCTCGCGGCTTTGCCCGCAGCATTGGCATTTTTCTTTTTGTTGATTTGCAGCGTATGCGCCGGCGCGATGTGGGCGAGTCTCGCGGGTTGGATGAAATTTCAGCGCGGCGTTCCCGAAGTCGTCTCGACGATTCTACTCAACTTCATCGCGCTCGAACTGGTGCGTTATGCCGTCAACGGCCCGTTAATGGAAGCGGCGCAACAATTTCCACAAACCGACGCGCTCATGCCGGAACTTCGCCTCACGCGTTGGCACGCGCCGACACGTTTGCACAACGGAATTTTTATCGCGCCCATTTTGGCGCTCGCGCTTTATGTGTTGATCAAACAAACCGTGTTCGGATTCAGCATGCGCGCCACGGCTGCCAATGCGACGGCCGCGCGTTTCGCCGCGCTTCCGGTGGAACGATTGCAACTGGCGAGCATGGCGCTCTCCGGCGCGATCGCCGGTTTGGGCGGCGCGATCGAGTTGGCCGGCGTGACGTATCGTTTGTATCAAAATTTTTCTCCGGGCTACGGCTACACCGCAATCGCCGTGGCGTTGATGGGAAGATTGCACCCGCTCGCAATCATCGGCACGGCTTTGCTCTTCGGCGCGTTGGAGAACGGCGCATTGACCATGCAAAGGCAGGCCAATGTTTCCGCAGTGATCGTCAACATGATGCAAGGCTTGGTGGTGCTCACGATTGCGGTGGCGGGTGCGTTGGAAGTGAACCGGAGAAAGTAATTGATCAGTCACGGTTAGACCGTGGCTTTCGTCGAACGGTGATTCAGAATATAAAACCACGGCCGAGCCGTGGTTGAGCACACACGAACCATGTTTCTCAATCTCATCGAAAATCTTTTGCGTTCGGGCTTGAAGCTCGCCGCGCCGTTGTGGCTCACGGCCGTTGGCGAAACTTTTTCCGAACGCAGCGGCGTGATCAACATCGGCTTGGAGGGCATGATGCTCGTGGGCGCGTTTGCAGGTATGCTCGTCGGTTATCACGCCGCGAATCCTTGGCTCGGCTTGCTCGCGGGTATTCTTGCGGGTGGCGTGCTCGCGGCGCTCTTCGGCGTGCTGACGATTTATTTTACCGCGGATCAAATCATCGTGGGCGCGGGGATCAATTTGCTCGCAGCGGGATTGACGGGTTTTCTTTTCCGCCGCATTTTTGGTGTGACGGGCACAGCGCTCACGGTTGAATCATTTACGCCGCTCAAAATTCCATGGCTCGCGGAGATTCCACTGCTAGGGCGTGTTTTATTCGAGCAACCGGTGTTGCTGTACCTTGCGTTCGCCGTCATTCCGCTGGCTGCTTTCACGCTCAAACGCACGCATCTGGGTTTGGCCATTCGCGCTTGCGGCGAGCATTCGGCCGCGGCAGACACCGCCGGGCTTAACGTCTTTCGATTGCGCTTAGGCTGCGTTTTGTTTTGTGGAATGATGTGCGGCGCCGGCGGCGCTTATCTTTCGCTCGCGCACGCGAACACGTTTGTGGAAGGCATGACCGCGGGACGAGGTTTCATCGCGCTGGCATTGGTGATCTTTGGACGCTGGCAGCCGTGGGGAATTTTCTTTGCATCACTCTTCTTCGGCTGCGCGAACGCTTTGCAGTTTCAATTTCAAGCGCTCGGCTCCGGCATTCCTTATCAAATTTTTCTCATGCTGCCGTACGTGTTGACGTTGCTGGTTTTGATTTTCGCACGCGGCGGAGTGAAAGGACCGGCGGAGTTGGGGAGGGCGTATCGGAGGGGATGATAGTCAAGGAGCCAAAAAAGAAAAGGAGCCAAAGAGGCAAGATTGAAACAGAGAAAACAATCTTGTCAAAGGAGCGCGTAAAATTAGGCTGAGAGTATGTGAATGAATCCATTAATAATCAAATGACGAGACTCCCATGCTCAAAACCCTCACTCTTCCCGTTTCAACTCGCGGCTTCACCGACATCAAAGACCTCACGCCGCAAGTGCGGCAAGCGTTGCAAGAGAGCGGTTTGCGCGAAGGCACGGCCACGATTTTTGTTTCCGGTTCGACCGCTGGCATTACGACGATTGAATACGAGCCGGGCTTGCTCGAAGATTTGCCCGCAGCGTTCGAAAAGCTCGCGCCGATGAAAGCGCGTTATGCGCACGACGACACGTGGCACGACGGCAACGGCTATGCGCACGTGCGCGCCGCATTGCTCGGGCCTTCACTCGTAGTGCCGTTTGCGAACGGCGATTTGTTGTTGGGAACGTGGCAGCAGATTGTCTTGGTGGATTTTGATAATCGCCCCCGGCGGAGGGAAATCGTGGCGCAGTTTGCGGGAGAGTGACGGCAAGGAGCCAAAACAGATAAGGAGCCAAGGGGCCAAAGGGTTTTTGGAATTACTTTCGCTCACCTTGAGCCAAGTTGATGAGCGTCTCGCCGGTGACGCGAAACACCGTCCAATCGCTCATGGGAACCGCGCCGAGGTTTTTATAGAATTGAATTGCAGGTTCGTTCCAATCTAATACCCACCATTCCAAACGGCCGCACTTGCGCGCCACTGCCAGTTGCGCAAGATACATGAGCATGGCTTTCCCAAAGCCTTTGCCGCGAAATTTTTCTTCCACATACAAGTCTTCGAGATAAATTCCCGGGCGGCCCAAGAAGGTTGAGTAATTGTGAAAGAACAACGCAAATGCCGCCGGCTCGCCGTGATAAAAACCGAACACGACTTCCGCAGTTTTGCGCTCGCCGAATAAAGTCTCGCGTAAAATTTCCTCGGTCGCAACGACCTCGTGCGCCAAGCGCTCGTAAGCCGCGAGCTTCTTGATGAAAGTTAGAATCAACGGAACGTCGTGCAGCGTTGCGGGGAGAATTTCAAAGTTTGGAATGGCGGTGGCAGGAGGGGGCGTGTTCATAGAAGAAATAAATGTGCGACGCACATCGTGAGCACGTCGCACGAGCCGTTTGTCGAAAAACGTCGCGGATTTCAGTTAATTCTTCGCGAAGCTATTGGTCAAAACACGCAGCGCATCGAGCTTCTCCATGGCGGCGCCGGAATCGAGGCTTTGTGTCGCCAATGCTGCCCCTTCTTTGATGTTCGCGGCGACTCCAGCAACCCATAAGCCGCACGCCGCGTTGGCAATGACGATGTCGCGCGGCGCGCCGGGTTCGCCTCTTAAAATGCGAAGGGCGATTTCGGCATTCTTGGGTGGCATGCCGCCATAGATGCCGTTCAAATAGCGGTGCAATCCGAAATCTTCCGGCGTGAGCGTGCGTTCGGAGATGCGGCCTTTCATGAGTTCAACCATCAGCGTGCGGCCATGCACGGAGATTTCATCCAAGCCCTCATCGCCGTATACGAGCAAGGCCTGCTCGACACCCATTTCCGCTAAAACTTCTGCGAGCACCGTGGCGAGGCGGCGATCGCAAACACCGATCATCTGCCGCCGCACACGTGCCGGATTCGTGAGTGGCCCGAGCACGTTGAAGATGGTGCGCATACCGATTTCGCTGCGCCAAGTCAACGCGGCTTTCATACTCGGATACAACGCCGGCGCAAATAAAAACGCCAAGCTGATTTCATCCAAACAACGGCTCATTTGCAACGGCGTCAAATCAATGTTGACGCCTAAAGCTTGCAATACTTCCGCGCTGCCGCATTGGCTCGTCACCGAATAATTCACGGATTTGGCCACCGGCACGCCGGCGCCAGCCACAACAAATGCCGCAACCGTAGAGATGTTGAATGTATCTTTGCCGTCGCCGCCGGTGCCACCGAGATCTATGGCGTTGCGTTGCCGCGTTGCTACCGGCGCGGCGTGCTCGCGCATCGCCTGCGCGAAGCCGAGAATCTCTTGAGTCTTTTCACCCTTCATCCGCATCGCCGTCAACAACGCACCAATTTGCGTCGGCGTGGCCGCGCCGCTGATGATTGCCGTCATCACGGCGAACGCTTCCTCGCGCTGCAAATCGACGCGCAGCGTTGCTCTTTGAATCGCTTGTTGGATCATGCTCCTACCCACAAAGAAGTTGAAGGAAACTTGCGGGCGCAAATCTCCCTGAGATCGAGGTCGATCTCTCGCGCTGAGAGTCCTCACATCGCCCGTCTTTGGTGCAAGTCAAGGAGTAGTGCGAAACGGCGACGTCAAAACGTGATTTGATCAAAGCAGTTGGCTCTCATTTGTGATGACAGCCCGGCTGCGGTAAAAAATAAAAAACCCCGCCGCGTTTTCGTCGTGGTGGGGTTCCAAGAAGAGTCATTTGCCGCTACATTCCAAACGCCTTCATGAAGCTCCCACCCTGGTCGGGGCAATTCGTTGCCCGCTGCACCATAGCACAAGCGCTTTGATCACGCGATGAAGGCAAAAGTTTTTAGAATGAGATTGGAACATAGTGCTTCGCGCATTTGGAAATTTTTGGTCGGCGAATATATAGCAGCAACCGTGAAGAGTCAAGGAGTTTTTCCGCATTCTGTCTCTTCCAGCTTACAAAAGTCCGCACCTTGCTTGGTTAGCGGCTACTTTATATGGAATTGCAGTGTTGCTCGCGGCTATCATGACTTCCGAAGCTAGGCTGATACTCATGACTCTGATGCGGATACAAAGCTTCAGAAAAATTATTTTATTGTGCATGGGGCTGTTGGCCGTTCTTCCCGCGCGTGCGCAAAACGCGGAGACGCCGTTGGAAGAGATGCGTTTGGCGTTTCAGCAATTGAACTACATGGCGGCCAAAACCGCGGGCGAGCGTGCGTTGCGCGAATGGCGCCAGCTTGCGCCGAAAAGCGTGATCGAGATTCATCAAGTGCTCGGCATCATCGCATTTTCCGAAGGCAGCTTTTTCGAAGCCAAGTCGCAGTTCGAAGCCGCACTCTCGCTCGATCCCGGTTTGCGTCTCGATTCGCTCTACGTTTCTCCCAAGATTCAACAGTTTCTGAGCGAAGTGAAAGAAAATCTCTCCGCGCAAAACGGCCACAAGCACGAGAGCTTACGCTATTTGATTGCGCCGGATCCGCGCCCGCAAGCGGCATTGCGCTCCTTGCTCTTACCCGGCTTGGGGCAAATACAAAAGCAACAAACCCGAAAAGGCCGGGTGCTGATGGTCACGGCCGGAGCCGGCTTGATTGCCACGGGCGCATTGCACTTTCGCCGTGAAGCGGCGCGCAAGAATTATTTGTCGGCGCAAACCGTTTCGCGTGCGGTGTCGACGTATAATCGTTACAACATGCTCAATCGCGCGCGCAACGGCGCGGCTTTATTGACCACCGGTATTTGGTTGTACTCTTTTTTCGATGCGCTCACCCTCATGCCGAGCCAACCTCAGCCTCGCATCGGTCTCATCCCCGCCGCGGAGGGCGCTAGCCTCGTGCCCGCTCTGAGTTGGCAAATCTCCTTCTGAGAATTTTTGTTACTTCCCGTGAGAAAATTTTTCTCATCCTGTTCGTGGCAAAAAACGCCGCGAGTTTTTTTTCATGCCGCGCGCTCTCTTCGACATGTGATCGCGAAATTGTTTTTATGCTTCCTAGCAACGCCGAACGCGAAGAAGTTGAAGCTTTTGCAAGATAAAGCGCCGCTACGGTCCGATGGCACCGCGTTTGCGAAAGCCTATGGCAACTTTTCGAGTTCATTCCGGAGTGCGAAGCTTCAACTTCGCAAAGCTGAAGCGTTGCGCTCCGCTTTCATTTTTTAAGGACTACCGAAAGAGGTACAGCACTATGAGGGCACTCGTACGTTTCAGCTTTATTTGTTTGGCGGTGATGTTGTTCGGCAACGCCTCGGCAAATTCTGCAGAGGCAGAACCCCAATTCGATACTAAAACCAAAGTCCGTTTGGTGAAAAACGGCCTCTGGCTGGAAGCGGAGATTTCTCCGCGCGCATTATTGGAAGCCGTGCCGAGTTGTGACCGCAATGCGAACGGCCGTTTGGAAGAAGGCGAATTGTCCCAGAGCCGCGCCGAAATTTTATCCTACTTCGCCGCCAACGTCGCGCTAGCCGTGAACGGCAAAACGTTGCGCACGGACAGCACCTATTTTGCTTTTCGTTCGCCGGCTACGCCCGCTGCGGTGCCGGACCGCTTTTATATTTATCACTGGTACGCCATGTTGCGGCCACCGGAGCATTTGCGCGTAACCAACACGCTCTTTCATGAATGGCAGAATACTTCCCGGCATCAAGGCTCCGTCGTCAGCGGCGACCGCATACTCAAATTCGATTTCAACGGCGAGGCAACGGCTCCCTCTGTAAACAAGAATACGGTTGAGTTCAGCATCGCCGTAAACGGAGAAGTGGCGTTGCTCGCGCCGGATGATCACACCTTGCAAGCGAGTTATTTTTGGATCGGGCTCGGCTTGTTCGGCTTGATCTTTTTCCGGCTGGCTTCTGCGGCGCGCAATAAATGGGGCCGCGAATTGCAAGACAAAGAAGAGGACGAAGAGGAAGAAGAAATAACTTTGACTGGAAATGCGGTATTGCACCATGCGAGTGTTTTGAGAAATCCTGTGTAGCAGCAAAACCTATGGGTGGTTCTGCGGTTGATGGTATCGGAGGCAGAATGACGGCCACGGAAGGCTCTTCACTCTGCACACGCCGAGGTTCTCGGAAAAGGTTTGAGGTGATCTCCGCTCGTAGAAAATCAAATCGCTCCAAGACCTCGGCATGAGCCCTCCGCGTTTCGATGAGAAAAATTTCTCGTCACGTCAACGGCAAACGGCAGAGATGATGCGCCGAAATTCATCTCTGCCGTTTTGTTTTTGAGGGATGGCTTGACAATAATCGCACGCGCCGTTATCATTTTTGTCAATGAAGCCCTCTGCAATCGAGCTCCCTCTCATCGCGCAAGCACGAAACCACGGCGATCGCGTCGCAATCGTTGCTCCGGACGGCACGTATACTTTTCGTGAATTGCTCGCCGCCTCGCAAAGCGTCGCCTCCGCGCTGTTGCGTGATACCGTTGATCTCAACGAGCAGCGCGTAGCTTTTCTCATCCCGCCGGGTTTTCAATACGTCGCAGTGCAATGGGGAATATGGCGCGCCGGAGGCCTCGCCGTGCCGGTGTCCGTTTCGCATCCCCCGCCAGAATTGGAATACGTTATTGCCGATGCGGACGCAGAGCTGGTCATCGCCCATTCCGAATTTGCAAATCTGCTTCGGCCCGTTGCCGAAAAATTATCGCGCCGCTTTTTTCTCACCACGGGAATTTTTTCTACAAAAGAAACGGACTTGCCTCGCCTCGCACTCTCACGCCGCGCCATGATGCTTTACACGAGCGGAACGACGAATCGGCCCAAGGGTGTCGTCACCACGCACGGTAATTTGCACGCGCAAGTAAGTACGTTGGTGTCCGCATGGGAATGGCGCGCCGAAGACCGCGCCTTACTCGTCCTTCCGTTGCACCACGTACACGGCATTGTCAACGTACTGGCTTGCGCGCTCTATGCCGGCGCCGCGTGTGAGGTGCTGCCGCGTTTCGACGCGGATGCGGTTTGGGAAAAATTTCTCGCCGGCGCTTTCACCGTTTTCATGGCTGTGCCGACCATTTACACCAAACTGATTGCAGCATGGGAACGTGCAACCGTGCAGGAACAGCGCGCGATGTCCAACGCGTGCGCAAAAATGCGTTTGATGGTTTCCGGCTCCGCCGCGCTTCCGGTTCGAGTTTTGGAAAAATGGCAAAGCCTCAGTGGGCAAATTTTGTTGGAAAGATACGGCATGACTGAAACCGGCATGATCTTGTCGAATCCCTTGCGCGGCGAACGCAGGCCCGGCTTTGTCGGCACACCGCTGCCCAATGTTGAAGTGCGTTTGGTCGATGAACAAGGGCATGCGGTTTCAGAAGGTCAGCCCGGCGAGGTGCAAGTGAAAGGCCCGAGTGTTTTTCTCGAATATTGGCGCAAGCCGGAAGCAATGGCCACGGCTTTTCACGACGGCTGGTTTTGCACCGGTGATATTGCGGCTTTCGAAAACGGCAGCTATCGCATTTGGGGTCGTCGCTCGATCGATATCATCAAAACCGGCGGCTATAAAGTTTCCGCGCTGGAGATCGAAGACGTGCTGCGCCAGCATCCTGAGATTGCAGAGTGCGCCGTGTTCGGTTTAGACGATGCGGAGTGGGGCGAGCGCGTATGTGCTGCGCTCGTTCTGCAGGAAGGAAACACGATGGCTTTGGAAAACCTGCGGCATTGGTGCGTGGCAAGATTGGCGGTTTACAAAATTCCGACGCGGCTTTTTTTGTTTGAAACATTGCCGCGCAACGCTTTGGGCAAAATCATTAAAACCGAGATCAAAAAGCTAGCGCTCAACTCATAAAACTTTCGGGCAAGAGGTTTTATTTCTTCTTTTTCCTTTTTATCGGCATCTCCTCTTCCTCCTCCGCAAACGCCATCTTCAAACGTTTCCGCGCGGATTTCTTCCACGTGACTTCTTGCGCTTTGCCGTTTTCGCTGTTGCGTGGGCGCAGGGTAGCGGGCACTTCCAAATTCGTAGCGGCCACTCGCGCCTCGCGTCTGCCTTCGTGCAAAACTTTTTTGAGAAACTGGCCGGTGTAGGAATTGGCAACCTGCGCCACCTGCTCGGGCACGCCCGTCGCCACGATATAGCCGCCGTTGTCCCCGCCTTCCGGGCCGAGGTCGATGAGATGATCCGCAGTCTTGATCACGTCGAGATTGTGCTCGATCACGATGATCGTGTTGCCCATATCCACCAAACGGTTGAGCACGCTCAACAGCATCTTCACGTCTTCGAAGTGCAAGCCGGTCGTTGGCTCATCGAGAATGTAAATTGTGCGCCCGGTTGCCACGCGTGAAAGCTCGGTTGCCAATTTTACGCGCTGCGCCTCGCCGCCGGAGAGCGTTGTCGCTTGCTGGCCAAGATGAATATAGCCGAGGCCGACGTCGTTCAGCGTTTGTAGCTTGCGTCTCAAACTTGGAATATGTTGGAAAAAATCCAGCGCCTCAGACACGGTCATGTCGAGCACTTCGGCGATGGACTTGCCTTTGTATTTGATCTCCAGCGTCTCGCGATTGTAGCGTTTGCCTTTGCACACTTCGCACGTGACGTAGACATCCGGCAAAAAGTGCATTTCGATTTTGATGATACCATCGCCGGAGCACGCTTCGCAACGTCCGCCTTTGACATTGAAACTAAAACGCCCCGGTTTGTAACCGCGCACTTTGGATTCCTGCAACTGCGTGAAGAGATCGCGAATGTCCGTGAACAAGCCGGTGTACGTCGCGGGATTGCTGCGCGGTGTGCGGCCGATCGGCGATTGATCGATGTCGATCACTTTATCGAGGTGCTGCAAGCCGAGCAACTGCCGAAACTCCAAAGGCTGCTCTTTGGCTCCATTCAGCTCGCGCGCGAGCACGCGAAACAAAGTTTCGTTGATCAAAGTCGACTTGCCCGAGCCGGAAACGCCGGTGACGCAATTGAACACGCCGAGCGGAATTTTCGCGTCGATATTTTTGAGATTGTTGCCTTGCGCGCCGCGCAGTTCCAAAAAGCTGCCGGTGCCTTTGCGCCGCACGTTCGGTACCGCGATGTAACGGCGTCCCGAAAGATAATCACCAGTTGCGGATTTCGTATTCTTCGCAACCGCGGCCGGCGAGCCCTCTGCCACAACACTTCCACCTTTTTTGCCCGCGCCTGGCCCGAGATCAATCACCCAATCCGCAGCTTCGATAGTCTCTTGATCGTGCTCTACGACGATAACAGTGTTGCCGAGATTGCGCAAGTGTACGAGCGTGTCGATGAGCTTGCGATTGTCGCGTTGGTGCAAGCCGATGGAAGGCTCGTCCAAAATATAGAGCACGCCCACAAGCTGCGAGCCGATTTGCGTCGCGAGGCGAATGCGCTGCGCCTCGCCGCCGGAAAGCGTGCCCGCGTCGCGATCGAGCGTGAGATAATCGAGGCCCACGTTCACGAGAAAGCCGAGACGCTCGCGCACTTCTTTCATGATTTGGTTCGCAATGGCCTGCTCGCGCGCGTTGAGATTGATCTCGTTCAAAAATTTTCCGGCAGACTTCACGGTCATGCGCGTGAGGTCGTGAATGCTCAAAGCGCGAATCTTCACGGCTAAAATTTCAGGGCGGAGGCGCGCGCCTTTGCAATCCGGGCAGGGCTTCTTGTTCATGTAACTCTCGATCCACGTGCGAATCCACTGCGAATCCGTTTGCGTGTAGCGGCGCTGCAAATTGCCGATCACGCCTTCAAACTTGCTGGTGAATTGCGCCTGCATGCGGCCGTTCTCACGGCCATATTGAAAGCGCAGTTCGCGGTCGCCGGAGCCGTAGAGAATCACGCGCTGCTGCTCTTTCTTCAACTTCTCCCACGCTGTATCCAACGAGAAGCCGAACTCTTTGCCCACGGTTTTAATCTGCCCCAAATACCAGCCTTCAAAATTTTCACCCCACGGCACAATCGCGCCTTCATTGATGGACAGCTTCGCGTCGGGCACAACGAGCTCGGGGTCAACTTCCATCTTCGAGCCGAGGCCGTTGCACGTCGGGCATGCGCCATACGGCGAGTTGAACGAGAACATGCGCGGCGCGAGCTCTTCCACGGAAATGCCGCACTCTGCGCACGCGAAATGTTCGGAGAAAAGGATTTCCTCTTTGCCTACTACGTCGATCAACACAAGCCCGTTCGCCAAGTGCAACGCAGTCTCCAACGAGTCGGTCAAACGCGTTTTGATGCCCGGCTCATTGACGAGGCGATCGACCACGATCTCGATGTTGTGCTTTTTATTTTTGTCGAGCTTGATCTCGCTGCTCAAATCTTTCACGCTGCCGTCGACGCGCACGCGCACGTAGCCGTCGCGCCGCGCCGTATCGAAAATTTCGCGATACTCGCCTTTGCGGCCGCGAATCACCGGCGCGAGCACTTGAAATTTTTCATTGGCAGGCAACGCGAGAATGGCATCGACCATTTGCTGCACGGTTTGCCGCTCGATGGGCTTGCCGCATTGATAGCAGTGCGGCACCCCGATGCGCGCGAAGAGCAAGCGGAGGTAGTCATAAATCTCCGTCACCGTGCCCACGGTCGAGCGCGGGTTGCGGCTGCTGGATTTTTGTTCGATGGAAATCGCGGGCGAGAGGCCTTCGATGTAATCCAAATCCGGCTTCTCCATCAATCCGAGAAATTGCCTGGCATACGCGGAGAGCGATTCCACGTAGCGGCGCTGGCCCTCGGCATAAATCGTGTCGAACGCGAGCGAAGACTTGCCCGAGCCGGATAGCCCGGTGATGACGACCAACTTGTTGCGGGGAATACTGACATCGATGTTTTTTAGGTTGTGCTCCCGCGCTCCTTTGACAAGGAGATATTCTTTTTCAGCCATGATGAGGTATGAGGATAGATTTGAGTTTCGAAACGGTGCAGAGTCAATCGGTTTGTCATTCTGAAAGAACCTTCCCTAGTGCTCGCTGCACAATCTGTTTTGAGAGGTATGCCCAGTGCGGGGAAGGTTCTTCCAGAATGACACGAAGAAAAGTACAGCCGACTTAATACTCCGAGCACAAAATAGGTTACACGGCACACTTCTATTGTTGTCATTCAGGAGGAATCTTTTTAAGCACTCGGCAGCATCTCCAGCGCGTAAAAAGATTCTTTCTGAATGACATGTGAGGAAGGGAAAGTGTAACCTATATTTCGCTCGGAGTAATAACGTTGTAGTTCTAGACATAAACAGCCTCACGCAAGACTTCGGCTTTTATTTCCTTGCGAAGGGATTCTTTGATCGCCAAATCGACTTTTTGTCGAAGCGTGTCTTCTAAAAAAAATTCAAATCCATGAAATTATAAAAAGTCTTGAAGCGAGGTTCTAGTCCTACAAAAAGATCGACGTCGCTCTCAGTCCTCTGAGCATTTTTCACATATGAGCCAAAGATAGCCAGGCTCTGCACTCCGAACTTTTCAAATAGGGGCTTCTTTTGCCCTCTGAGCGTCGTCAACAAGTCGTTTAAGTTTTGTGCCTCTGCCATAAGCTTGGTCTCGAGCAAAATCATTTCTTCTTGAATCGAGATGGAATTGCCTTCCCGTAGAACGTTGATCAAAATTCAAAACGGCGGAAATATAAAAAGAAAATGATGGAAAGCAAATCAGGATTGCTCCAGCGACTGCAAGAAAATTTTCTAACAAAGTTCTTGACAACGCAAGCTTGCGCGATTATATTGGCTGCGCAATAAACGAGGGTTGTAGTTTTCGGGAAGGGAGTCATTATGGATGGCCCGCGCACACTTCTCAGCACCACACTTCTCAGCACCACACTTCTCAGCACCACACTTCTCAGCACCACACTTCTCAGCACCACACTTCTCAGCACTACAGCTAGGGATGCAGCGCGAAGTTGTTCTGTTTGCTGCTGAAAAAGGGATAAGCCGGTCAACTCCGTTGCCATTTCTATTTGTGGAAGGTTTGTCCGTCTTTGTTTTTTATTTTGAGAAGGTGAGGCTATGAGCAAATATCTTTTTCCAGGCAGGTGGGCCATTGGATAGGTACAGCCAGGCAAACGTGTTTTCTGTTCGTCCCCTCAAAAAGAAAAGCTCTGGCAGCCTACGAAGTGACTACCAAAGCTTCTCACAACAAATAGCAACCAATCATAAACATTGGTGTTTTGAGAAGCAACAGTTTCTTTTATGGCTGCCTCATTGTATTCGTGCTTCATTTTCGATAACAAATGGAGCTGAGTGAACTCCAAACTCTCAATTCATCGGAGGCAGTATGAAAAATTTTGTTGCGTTGCTCGGTATCGTGTTTTTGTTTCTGGCCATAGGCTGTAGCAAAAATCCGAGTGAATCGGTTGTTGAAAAGTCGGAACAACTTGATGTGCCCTCTCGCTTGGAGAAAGCCGGAGAAAACAAGTTGCTCACTTCCATCAAATTGAAAGGTAAGATCAAGTTCAGCGATGGAACGGTGTATGAATCCGACGCGGAAAAATCAATTGATCTGCCACAACATTTGTGGGCAAGTCTTGAAGAAAGCGCGACGGAAGGTTTGGGCACGGATTATTACGTCATGTATCAAGAGTATTTTATCATCAATGGCTACGTTACGTTCAGGGTTCGCGACTATCCCGTGAACTCATGCTATGAGACCTGGAAGCATAGAATCACGATCAATTTCACAAATGAGTATCCGCCAGCACCATCCTTTTCAATCCAACAGATACTTGCTGATTTTAATGGAGCAGGCGTGTACTCAGAAAGCTATAGAAATTTTCCGCCCTCAACATCTCCCGGGACTTACAGCAGCTCGTTTGCGAATTTTTCCTCCTATCGCTTCGACAACGATAGTGACGTTGATGCGATGGACGGCACTGTAAATTCCTCCGGCGGCTTCTTGTTTGTTGGCTATCTGCAAGGTCATATGCACGGCAGCAACGCAAGCTGCCAGTGATTGAGCATGAGCCTTGCAGATTCTTCTGACGCACGTAAAGGCCTCTGTTGTTTTTTTGTTCGAATATAAATGGGCACGCCAGGATGTCTCTGGCGTGCTCAACAAGGCCTCTTGGATCACGATATATTGGTGATTTTCTTCACATAATATGAAAGGTGAAGCCATGACGAAAGCTATAGGAAAGCTCGGGTACATATTTTTGTTTTTGATCACTGGAAGTCTCTATGGACAGCAAAAAGCTCACTTCCCGCTTCAACGAAGTAGCTCTTCAATTTTAAAGCCCCCACAACTTCAGAACCACTTCATTCAATATCGGGAAGGCCATTTATATAATCTTCTCCTCACGCGTGATGGTCAAACACAGGTCAATGATATAAACTTGATCGAGGTTTTGAGTGTTATCGTTGAATTCAAAGAAACACCGCTTTTTCTTCAAAAGAAAGATCACCGTCTAATCGACCTATCCACAACATTATTTGCTACACGCTTCGTGCAATTTGCCGATGATTTGCAAAAAATCCAGCAATCACAACCAAGCCAACTTCGGGTTTTCATACCACAGCCTCAAATTGATCGAAAGTTTTACAAAACTTTTTTTGGTGCCGGCTTGAAAGTTTCACGCCTGGCTTTACAGCAAATCCACCATCTACCTTATATCAAACGAATCCATTGGGACAATAAGGTTGAAGCATCTCTCGATGAAAGTGTGCCACTTATTCGAGCGGACTCGGTTTGGTATCAATACGGAACTCAAGGCGACAGCATTGTCGTTGGTATTCTTGATACTGGCATTGATTATCGGCACCCTGCCGTGGGTGGAGGAATTGGCCCTGGCTTCAAAGTAATTGGCGGCTACGATGTGATCAACCGCGATGTCGACCCCATGGATGACAACGGGCACGGCACGTTTGTCGCCGGTATTGTGGCCGCTGATGGCGACAGCATTAAAGGCGTCGCGCCTAAGGCATTACTCATGAGTTTCAAAGTGCTCGACCAAAACGGTTCTGGCCAACAATCCCAAGTCATTGCAGGGATCGAGCGCGCCGTCGATCCAAATGATGATAACGACTCCTCCGATAAAGTCGACGTCGCGAATATTAGCCTGGGGGGATTGGGGCAACCGGATGACGCCGTTTCCACTGCGGTTGACAACGCTGTCAAGCTTGGCGTCACATTTTGTATTTCAGCCGGCAACGTTGGCAATTTCAGATCAATCAGTAGTCCTGGAACTGCGCGCCTAGCCATCACTGTAGGCGCAAGCGATAAACAAGATCGGATTGCCAATTTCAGCTCGAAAGGGCCCAATGCGAAAATTTGTTCGATCAAACCGGAGGTCGTTGCTCCCGGTGTTGACATCCGCTCATTGGCATTGCAGGCCGGCTCTCGCCGGGCAAATGGAACCTCTATGGCCACGCCGCACGTTGCCGGGGTCTGCGCTTTGCTTAAATCAATTCATCCTGATTGGAGCCCAACCCAAATCAAATCGGCGCTCATGTCTTCGGCAATTGATCTCGGTGAAGAAGTAATGGTTCAAGGTGCCGGGCGGATTGATGCTCTGTATGCCGCTGAATTTGGCGTTTTTGCCGATCCGGTTCATTTGAGTTTCGGCATGGATGATGCCGCGGAAATGATATGGACGAAGATCGATACCGTCTTGATCATCAACCAATCCCTCCAGCAACAAAGCTTTGACATCGCAATCACGGGACTTCAAACCGGCATTCAACTGCAAGCCGCGCCTGCGAACTTCAATCTTGCTCATGGAGACACTCAGCGCGTTATCATGACTCTCAACGTTATGAATAATGTGGTGCCCTACCCTCAGGAAGGTTCATTAACGTATGCGGGAACGGTTCATATAAATGGCTCCAAAGATCGCCTCCAACTGCCGTGGGCATTCGTGAAAGCGGCAAAAGTGCTTTTGACGTTTGATCAGCCACTGGCAGAATTCGTCATTGCCAATGATAAAAATGTTTTCTTCAACAGCGTGTTTAGGCCCGACGTGCAAATGATAGATCCCTACACGTTTGAGTTTATTGCACCCAAAGGCCATTACGACTTGCTTGCGATGTTTTTAAGCAACGAGATACAAGTCGTTGTGAAGGAAAAGCTGGACATCGCAGGATACATGAATCTAGTGGTCAATTCAATCGAGGCAACGCATCGCGTGAATCTTGAAGGAGTGGATGAAAACGGCCGTTTGTTTTCTTCACTCAAAAACGCCCAGAAAAACTATGTCTTCCTTTTTCCAGACTCCTCGCGTTTTTATTTGTGGGGCTTGTATCGCTTCACCGAGCAGGGAATGCTCGTTTCGGGTTTCTCATCAAGATTTTTATTGGGGGCAGGGGAGTTTCAGGAGGATTTGAACAGTGAAAGCGCCATCCGAGTTGTGCAACACCAACCGATCAGCGGCCTAAATGAAAATGTAACTTTGGCAAACACGCCTTCTGATTTTATTATGCAACACCTGAAAATTACATATCCTCCCAATAGCAACGATCGTAGCATTAGTTTTCCCAATGCAATCACTGGTATCATTCCTGGAGACGCTATATACGTTTTCAATGGTATTTTCGATAAACTAACCCCGGTTCGTTCTTTGGAATGGCAGGGCAAACTATACCTCACGCCGGACGTCAGCAACAAATATCGTTTCTCAACGGCGGGAAATGCCAGGGACGTTGCTTTGGATTTTAATAATTATGTTGGAGATTGGATTCAAGCTGGAGGTTTCAAAGTGGTTGGAGATAGCTTAGCGAGTTTTTTCCTTTTGAGGCCGGATACATACATATCGCCAAGCGGAGGCGAAATGTCTTTTGGCAGTGCGCCAATTTACGGCGTCGCACTGCATGAGAATAACAAGTTGGGAAAATCGAATATTGCTGCCATAGTCAACTTCCACGGTTCCTTGAATGAAAATAGACATTCGGATGCTTATCGTGCGCGATATTCCATTTATAACGAACAAAACGACTTGATCGCCGCGGATGACTGGATCAAATTCGTGCCATTAGACGTTACGCCGGGTCATTATCGCTTGGAAGTGAGTCATCAAAACTATTTTGTAGAGGGAGTTCGCGGCGCCGCAAAATTGACGACACATTTTGATCTGCAGCAAGAAGACGCTGATCCGGCCGGGCTCACTTCAATTAAGCTTCTTGATTCAGCAGGCAAACCCTCTGGCCGGGTCAAAACCAATGAGCCTGCAAAGTTGTTTGTTTCTGCCGCGGATTTTTTTCGCACTCACAATGGGCATTGGGAATATCGCTCTATCAACGTTGATTCTACCAGGCTTTATTTCAAGAAATACGGCACGAGCTCTTGGCAAGAAATCGAATTGAGCCATGTCTTGCAAGATACTACCTACGCATATCTACAATTTGCCATGGGCCATCTTTACTCCGCTGATCTCTCCCATACGACCAACTTCGATTCCGCGGCCATCGATCTTAAGATCAGCGTGCAAGATCAAAGCGGCAATCGCACGGAATGGACGTTGGAGCCGGCTTATGCGGTGGGAAAATTCGGAACGGTGGTGAAAGTGGAAGAAGAGCCGAAAGAAGATCCGGCCTTGCCGCGCGCGTACATGCTTTATCCGAGCCACCCCAATCCTTTCTTCAGTGCGAACGGAGCCGGTGCGGCCATTCATTTCGATTTGCCCCGCACCGAAAAAGCCACGCTGAAAATCTACGACGTGCTCGGCCGCGAAGTCTTCACTTTGATCGATAAAGTCGTCGAGGCGGGAAACCATCAAATCACTTGGAACGGTGTTGGCAATAATCACGAGCCGTTGGCGAGCGGCGTTTATATTTGCAAAATCCAAACAGCTCATTTCGAAGCGAGCTCGAAACTACTACTGCTGCGCTGACGTACGTTTTAAAAGTCCGGCGCTTGATTACGGTTCATCCGCGTTGCGTCAGCGCTGTTGATGATCTCGTCTTTAATCGTCATTAAATACACGCGCGCGGCTTCGGCTTCGTTCGGAATAACGCCGTCAAGAATGGCTTCTTCGATCGCGGTCTTCAGCTTGCCGATCAACGGCCCGGGCGTCAAATGGCAAAGCGCCATAATCTCTTCGCCGCGCACGGGCGATTGAAACGCGCGCATGCGATCCTTCGCTTCGACCTCATTCAAGCGGCGCACGACGAAGTTGAAGTTCGCGAGATGGCGTTGCCGGCGTTTGACGTTGCCGGAGGTAATATCGCAGCGGCAAAACGTGAGCAGGTCTTCGAGGTCTTCCCCGGCTTGAAAGAGCAAACGGCGATAGGCCGAGTCCGTGCATTCTTCTTCGGTGAGCGCGATGGGCCGCAAGTGCAAGCGCGTGAGTTTCTGCGCGTACTTCATCCATTCGATGGAAAGCTTGAGGCGGCGAAAGATAGCTGGAATCATGCGTGCGCCCACGTCTTCGTGGCCGTGAAAGGTCCAGCCTTTCCCCGGTTTGAACTCTTTCGTGCGCGGCTTGGCGATGTCATGAAACAACGCCACGAGACGCAACGGAATTTTATCCGAAACTTCGGCGAGATTTTCGAGCACCATCAAGGTGTGATTGAAAACATCTTTGTGTTGATAGCCTTCGTACTCGTCCACGCCTTTCAGCTCCGCCATTTCCGGCAGAACGATTTCGAGCACGCGGCATTTGTCCATCAACTGGAAGCCGTAAGCCGGGCGTTGCGCCGCAATGATTTTGAGAAGCTCGTCCGTGATGCGCTCTTGCGAAACGATGCCGAGCCGCTCGCGCATCTCCGTCATTGCGCTGAAAGTTTGCGGCTCGATTTCGAACTGCAATTGCGTGGCAAAACGAATTGCGCGCATGAGGCGCAAAGGGTCGTCATTGAACGTCGCGGACGGCTCGAGCGGCGTGCGAATGAGGCGCGCAGCCAAATCTTCTTGTCCGTGAAAGGGATCGACGAGCTTGCCGTATTCATTCGGAGAGAGAGAAAAAGCCATCGCGTTGATGGTGAAATCGCGGCGCGCCAAATCGGTGGCCAAATCCGCGGCTTCGACTTCGGGCTTGCGCGAGTCGCTGCGATAACTCTCCTTGCGCGCGCCCACGAATTCGAGCTGATGCTCGCCCCACTTCAGCATCGAGGTGCCGAACTTTTCGAACACGGCAGGTTTGGGTAAACGCAAATGCCGCGCTAGACCTTGGGCAAAATCAATCCCATCACCCACAATGACGAAATCAATCTCATGGCGCTCTTCGAGCCGATGGAGAAAATAATCGCGCACGAATCCGCCCACGGCATACACTTCCGCGTTGGTCGTGTGCGCAAATTCGCTTATGGCTTTGAGGATGGGATGGTCTTGCAGAGTCATTGCACGGGAACATCAATTTCGAGAGTCAATAAGTAGCCGGCGCACATCATGAAAACTTTCAAAAGCCAGATAACTTCTCCCCTCCTCTTCGCACCACTTCGCCAAATCATTCTTTGCAAAAACCACGTCCGCTGCTTGCGCGCCGCAACGGTCGGAAAAGCCGTCGCCGATATAAACGATCCGTTGGCCGGGCTTGGCGAAACGGCGCACGTGATGGCGTTTGCAATTGGCGCAACGCCCGCAGCTCTCCGCAAAATAAGGGAAGCTGATCTGAATGCGATCCGGCGCAACGAATTGCAAATGATTGCTGAACACGGGAAGATCGAGGCCGTGTCGCTGCAAAATAGTTTTGATGTAGTAGTCCAACCCATCACTGAGCACGATCACCGGCCAATCATGCCGTTGGCAATGCTGCGCAAATTCGTAGAAGCCGGGAGACAATGCTTGTGCGGCGCAGAACTCTTCGGCTTGCTTCCACGTCACTCGCGTGGTTGCAGCTTCCAGCTCAAAAACTTCTCGCGAGGAGATTTCATTGCGCAGCCAGCGTTGAATGGCCGCCTCGCACACCGGCCAATCGCCGAAGGTTTGAAAGAACAAATCGCCCACGTCGTTTTGCGCAAGGGTGCCGTCGAAGTCGGTGCAGATAAGCATGGCGGGGTCAGCGTTTTTCGATCGTAGCGACGATATTATCGGTCTCTATCCAAGCAGAGAGAAACGCTCGATTCGGCACCTGAAATTCTTCGGCGCCGAAGTTGGGATCATGCTCTTGCGTGTGATGCGGCTTTTTGATAGAGACGTTTGGCATTCAATTGTATCTCATCTTTAGGAGTGGATTGATTGAGTTGCAGATCACTACGCTGTGCGGCGGCGCAGCTTCCACGTCGCTCGGGACGAGCACTACTGTTGAATTTCACCAATCATGAAAATCACGCCACGGCTGCGCCGTCCGCACCAGCGAATGTTAGCCCGTCGACGCACTCTATCGGCATGTGCCCTGGGCTGATGAAGGCCTGGATATTAGCTAAGGCGCTTATCATAGCTGTGGTACATTACGCGTCCCGTGCCGCCCATTGACTCAGCAAACCTTCTGGATCGGGTATTGGCCTCGTTCACAGGATAATAGAATGCTTTCTTCATGCCTCGCTCCTCATACCTACGATAGAGAGCGACGGCAAGGGCTTGTGCGAGTCCGTTTCCCTTATATTCTGGCAACACGCCAAT
>Ga0247727_10001661_pt1 | contig 52229 bp, 42 predicted proteins | sample WisWelCaveWW1625_FD_202498 | JGI IMG/M metagenome (GOLD analysis project Ga0247727, IMG submission 202498) | Biofilm microbial communities from Wishing Well Cave, Virginia, United States - WW16-25 | ecosystem: Environmental > Aquatic > Deep subsurface > Groundwater > Cave microbial mat | place... | reverse complement strand
TGGGGTCGGGCGCGAATGGGAGGCGACCCGCCAGCATTTCGTAAAGCGTGATGCCCAGGCTGTAGATGTCCGAACGCGCGTCGAGATCGGGCAGGCCGAATTGTTGCGGCCCCAGAATCGCTTCGGGAGCCATATAGGCGCTCGTGCCCGGCGTCAGCTTCTGCGTCGCGCCGGGAGCGCGTTGCTGGACTTTGACGATGCCGAAATCGCTGACCTTGACCGTTTCGGGATCCATCAACAGCAGGTTGGCGGGCTTGATGTCGCGGTGGACTATGCCCACGCGCTCTTCGCCCTCCCAGCGGTATTTGAAGCTGTGGGCGTATTGCATCGCATCCAGCGCCTGGGCGAAGAGCCGCAGCGCGCGTTTGTGCGGAACCGGCCCGGTTTCGTAAGCGATCATCTCGGCGACGTTCGAGATGCGGTATCCACGATGCTGATAACCGGGCATGTATTCGAGAATCAGGAAGTGCTGGTCGCCTTCGACCGCGAACTGGATGACGCTGACGATGCTCTGATGTTTGAACTGGACCTGGATGTTGGCTTCGCGCACGAACAGGTCGCGCAAGAGCGCAGCCTGCCGTTCGCTCGAAGCGAGCGTGGTCAGGGTTTTGACCGCGACCTGCTGTTTGTATTCGGTCAGGAAGGCGCTTTCGGCGAGGTAGACTTTGCCCATCCCCCCTTCGCCGACTTCAGAAATAATTCGATAACCGCAAACAATTTTGCCTATCAGGTTGTCCATTCACTTCTTCTTTACCTTCGCTCCCAAAGCCTCGGCGCGGCTGTAAGCCTCTTTCGCCTCTTTCTTGCGGCCTGCCCGCTGCAGTGTGTCCGCCAGCGCGAGCTGGAACTCGGCGTTATTCGGCTCGATCTCCACGGCGCGGGCGAACGCGCTCACGGCTTCGTTGAAGCGGCCCTGCCTGACGTAGGCCAATCCCATATTCGAATGCGGAGTGGGGTTCTTCGGATCGAGCTGCGCCGCGACCTGGCAATTGGTGATCGCCGCGTCGTATTTCTGCAACATGAGATAAGCCGACCCCAGATTGCTGTGAATGATCGGACTCCTCGGTTCTAACTTCGCCGCCTCCTCGAATTCGGTCACCGCATAACTCGGACGATTCGCGGACAGATAGACTCTTCCCAGGCCGTTGCGCGGCACCGCCCACGTGCGGTCGTAAGATTGCGCGGTGGTGTAAGCTCGGATGGCTTCGTCGTAACGCCCCTGCATGTAAAGAATGCCGCCCAGATTGAGGTAAGCGAACGAATTCAGATTGGCGTTCGACTCCGGCTTCGCCAGATCAATGGCCTTCTGCCCTTCCGTGTTGGCGCGCGCGAAGTCTCTCAGATCGGCGTAAACGCGGCTCGCCACCGAATGCGCCAGCGATGAATTGGGCGCGAGCTGGATGGCCTTCTCTACCACCGCCTGCGCTTCGCTCATATGTTTCTGGACGCGCAGCACGTTGGCCAATCCGGCGTAAGCATCCGGCCAGTCGGGCTGTTTCTCGATTGCCTTGCGATAATTCTCAATCGCGCGGTCGCGGTTATCGCGCGTGCCGGTGCGGAAATAAGCGTTGGCCAGATTGTTGTAAACGCCTGCGTCCCCCGCGCCAGCCTTGATCGCCGATTGATATTCGTTGACCGCTTCGTCGTAACGCTTCAACTCGTAAAGCGTGTCGCCGCGTCCGCGATGCGCTTCGGCGGAATTCTGGTTCTGCGCAATGGCTTTTTGATACTCCGCGTCCGCGTTCTGATAATCCTTCGCGTCGTGCAAGGAATCGGCCAGCCCTAAACGCGCATCGAGCGAATCGGGCTTGAGAGCCAATGCCTGACGAAAGGCTTCGGCGGCAGCGCGCGGATCATTCTTCGCCGCAAGCTCTTCGGCCTTTGCGACGTAATCTTCAAAGGCCGGCGCAGCCGGTTTCGTCTCAGGTTTGGCCACGACCGGCTCCGGCTTCGGAGTCGCAGCCGGAGTCGTGTTCACAGCGACTGGGTTCGCATTGTTCGCCACAGTATTTGAACCCCGATTATTTGTCCGGCCCGATGCGGAGGCTCCCGGACTGACATCGGCGATCAAAGTATTGCTGCCGGGAACAGGCGGCGGAGTCCTGGTGTTGCGCGCGACCAATCGCCGCACCGGACGTTTGGCCTGCACCAGCGGAATCGGATCGGCGTTGACGCCGAGATGTCCGATGTCCTGAGCGATCGTCCACGAAATGAACAGGAGGATTGCGCTCGCCCCGAGAAGCGCGATTCTGGCCGGCTTGAGATTCATAATCTTACCTCGTCTAATTGGCGTTGAACGTTCCGGCTTGCGTGTGTCATCGAACAACCAGCAAGCCGATTAACAACTGCGGGGGCACAGATGGCTGCATCATACAACAAGGTTGCTCTGATTTAACAGGTGACGAGCGGACGGTTTTCGGCTTCGACCTTTTGCCTTGAACTTTCCCGTCGCATCGGAAAAGCGCTTCGGCTATAATCCACCTGCCCCCTCAAGGCTTCCGACTCTCGCGAGTTTCAAATCCCTGTGATTTCTATGTGCCCGGCGTCAGCCCCCAACCAAGGAAGCAGTATGTTCACGATCTTTCTGCATCGTTCATCCGCTCTTCTCTCCAAAGGCTTTGCTGCGCGGCTGTCCGCAATCTTCCTGACCGTCATCGCCGCGTCAATCTTCCTGACCGATTCGACCAATCAACCGGCTTCAGCCGATGGCCTGGCCGTCGGCTTGCGCGGCGAATATTTCGACAACGAGGATTTCACCGACCTCAAACTCACGCGCACCGATGCGACGATTGATTTCAACTTGGGCTTCGACGCGCCCGATCCTTTGATCAATCCCGAAACCTTTTCGATCCGATGGACGGGGCAGATCGTCATTCCGTCCGCAGGCACTTACACATTCGTCACCCGCTCGGACGACGGCGTGCGCCTGTGGCTGGACAACCAGCTTTTGATAGACAACTTCACGCCGCATCCCGAAACCGAAGACCGCAGCCTTCCCATCACGCTCAATTCACAGGGCTACAACCTTCGCGTCGAATATTTCGAGCTGACGGCCAACGCCGTGATCCGTTTGATGTGGATCAGGCCGGGTCAGACCAATCCTGAAGTCATCCCGTCGAGCGTGCTTTCAACGCCGTCCACTCCGAACCCCGCGCCCGTTTTGACGAGCCTCAATCCAGCCATTGTGCCGGCCAATAGCGGCGCGTTTACGCTCACAGTCAATGGCAGCAGCTTTTTGCCGGGCGCCGCCGTGCAATGGAACAACGCCGCGCGTCCGACGATGTTCGTCAACAGCGCGCAGCTCACCGCAACCATTCCAGCCAGCGATCTGCAATCGGTCGGCCTGGTCAACATCACCGCAGTCAATCCGCAGCCCGGCGGCGGCACGTCGAATCGGTTGCCGTTGACCATCAGCGGCGGATACGAAGCCGATGTCGCGCCGCGCCCGAACGGCAGCAACAACGGGACGATCACGATCTCGGATTGGACACAGACCGGCCGCTTCAGCGCGGGACTGGACGTTGCGAACAATGGCGCCGAATTTCAACGCGCCGATTGCGCGCCGCGCTCCAGCCTGGGCGATGGCCGCATCTCGCTGACCGACTGGGTGCAGGCCGGGCGTTACGCTGCGGCGCTCGACCCCGTGACGGTCGCGGGCGGCCCAATCAGCCCGACGACGAACGCAGCCACCGAGCCATCGGACAATTCAACGAGCGGCCAATCGCGCTTGAGATCGCCGGTCAATCCCAGCGAAGCCTCGTTCACGGGCTTGCTCAGGCCGAACGGTTCACCCAATGTTTATGCGATTGCGAGGCCTGACCATGCGATTGCAATCGCGTGCGCTGCGCGCGGCGATGAAAACGCTTTTGGCTTCAGCGTCGCTTTCGACCCGCGGCGCTGGCAATTCGTTTCGGCGAGCGGCGGCATTGATGCCCGCAACGCCGCCATCTTCGCCAACACTCAACAGACACCAGCGGGCCGCGTCGGAGTGGCGATGGCGCTGCCGCCCGATCACAAACTCTCAGCGGGAGCGCGCCAAATCGCCGTTTTGACTTTCCGCCCTCGCTCCGGCAACATCTCGCCTTCTTCACTGGCGATTGATTTCGCAGACCAACCCGTGGCGCGCGAAGCGGTTGATGTGAAGGCGAGGCGGCTCGATGCAGACGTTGTGCTCAATGCTCACGCATTCGGCCATCATGCCATCGCGCTCCGCACACGACGATAGAAAATGGCGGCAGCAACTCCCGAGCTCAAGCTCGAAACTACACTGAACAAACCCGGCCGGCGCGGCGAACGGCATTTCCTCGAAGGCCCCAAATCGCGCGGCTCCGAAGCCCTGACGCTTCTCCGCATCCTGTGGGAATTCTTTTACGGCTTTCGCAAGCTGCATTTCGTAGGCCCGTGCGTGACGGTCTTCGGCTCGGCGCGCTTCAAAGCCGATCATCCTTACTACCGGCTCGCACAGGAAGTGGGCGGCGCATTGGCCAATCTCGGATTCACAGTGATGACCGGCGGCGGCCCAGGCATTATGGAAGCGGCCAATCGCGGCGCGCGAGAAGCCGGTGGCCGTTCAATCGGCTGCAACATCGCGCTGCCGATGGAGCAGCGACCGAACCCTTACCTGGATGCGATGCTCGAATTCCGCTACTTCTTCGTGCGGAAAGTCATGCTCGTCAAATATTCGTATGCGTTCGTGGTGCTGCCGGGCGGCGTGGGAACGATGGATGAGCTGTTCGAGGCGCTGACGCTGATTCAGACCGGCAAGATACGCAACTTCCCCGTCGTGCTGATGGGCAGCGATTATTACCAGCCGTTGATCAGCTTTCTGGAAGATATGGTCAGGGAGGGAACGATCAGCGAATCCGATCTGCACCTGTTCATGGTTGCCGATTCGGCTGAAGATGCGATGGCCCACATCGAGAAACACTCCATTCAGCAATTCGGATTGCGTAAAGCAAGGGTGTTCAAGCGGCGGTGGTGGTTGGGGGAGTGATAAGAGTTTCCGTGTACGTATTGGAGATTTCGACGCAGGCTTGTATACTACGCGCCGAACGAAACAGTGGCGGTAATATAGCGGCTCAGTCAATACAGCATTTGGAGTCCCAGTAATAGCTTTATGCAGTTTCCATTTTTCGATTCACCAACCGGACTGAAGTTTGACCGGCTAAATCGGGCGACAGGAGGAGCCCTTGATTGACTATGACAAAGAAAGTTCAGCGTGTATTTAAACTGACCGGAGTGTTATTGACCGTTTTGTTGATCGTTGGATGGGTGACGATTGAAGTCATTGAATCCGCCGCTCAGCCCCTCACGCCAAGCGAGTTGATTGCCAAAGGCCGGGAGCTTTTCTTCAAAGAGACGTTCAACGGAAACGGCCGCACCTGCGGGACGTGTCATCCCGCCGCGAATAACTTCACCATTGATCCGGCCTTCATCGCGACGCTGCCTCCCACCGACCCGCTCTTCGTCGCCGAGTTCAATCCGGCGCTCAAAGAGAACTTCGAGCAGCCGGAATTGATGCGCAAATTCGGCCTGATCCTGGAGAACCTGGACGGCTTCGATGATCTCAAAAACAGGTTTGTGATGCGCGGCGTCCCACACACACTCGGCCTGCGCATCTCCGTGGCCAGCGCCCAGGGGCCGCGCACCGGCTGGTCGGGCGACGGAGCGCCGGGCGATGGAACGCTCCGCTCTTTCGCCACCGGCGCGGTCATCCAGCATTTCACCAAGACCCTGAACCGCGTGCCCGGCGTTGATTTCCGCCTGCCGACCGAAGCGGAGCTTGATGCGCTGGAGGCCTTTCAACTCTCGCTCGGCAGGCAACAGGAGCTGAGCCTGCCGCTGAAACTCAAGGGGCTGGTGGCCAAACGCGGTCAGGAAATCTTTCTCGATAACGCGCTGGGCAAATGCAATCTCTGTCACGGCAATGCCGGCGCGAATGCGACTTTCGCTCCCGGTCTGGGCAACCTCAGCTTCAACACCGGCGTTGAGAACTTACCCGACCAGCCTGCCAAACTGACAGGCAAGCTGGTTCCGCCCGACGACGGATTCGGGATTCCGGGCGACGGCACGTTCAACACGCCTCCGCTGGTGGAATCGGCCGACACCGGCCCCTTCTTCCACAACAACTCCATCGAGACCATTGAAGGAGCAGTCGCCTTCTACAACGGCGACGCTTTCAACAACTCGCCCGCGGGCCGCGTCCTGGCAGGCACTGATCCGCGCGGCGTCGGCATCAAACTCGACGCCACCCAGGTCGTAGCAGTGGCCGCCTTCCTGCGCGCGATCAACGCGTTGGAGAACATCCGGCAGAGCCAGGCGCTGTTGGAAGACAGCGCCAAGCTCAAACGAAGACAGGCGCGGGAGTTGATCGCGCTCGCAGCGGAGGAAATACAGGACAGCATCAGAGTGCTGGAAGGAGGCGGTCTGCATCCCGAAGCCATAGCGGCGCTGAAAGAGGCGCAGCGACTGGCGCAGGAGGCGAAAGGCAGTCTCTTCTCGCGCCAGCGCCTGACCCGCGAAGCAATCGAGGCGTTGAAGCGCGCGCGCAACCAGCTTGTCGAAGCATCCTAGTTGTGCGTAAATTGTGCTTGAGTAAATGAATGAAGGAGGATGGTTATGAGAAAGATATGTTCATTCGCAATGGGCGTCGTTTTGGCTCTGCTGGGAAGCGTCGTTTATGCTCACGCGCAAAAAGCGACGGAGCAGTTCATTCCCATAGCGGAATCGCCCGGCGTCTCCAACAAGCTTACAGTCATCGGCGAGATTGATCAGTACGATGCCGAGGCCAAGACTGTCACTATCGCCACGCCTGCTGGCAAACAGACCTTTAACCTGACCGAGAAGACCAAAATCTATCTCGACCGCACGAAGCTCAGGTTGCGCAACCTCGAAGGAAAGTTCGGCGATCTGCGGAAAGGCCGTCGGGCCGAGGTGAAGTTTAAAGACCAGGAAGGCAAGACCAACACTGACTGGGTAAAGATCGAGATGACGGAGCCAGGGCCGGGCAATAATTGAAGAGGCCGGATCAGATCGGAAATTCGAGATGCGTCACGCCGTAACTGGTGTTCGACGAGAGCGCATAACCGGCCTTGCGAAAAACCGAGAGCATCGCGTGGTTGTCGGCGAGCACGTCGGCACTGAACCGCGCGATGCCGTGTTCGCGCGCGATCTCGGCCAGCGTGTCGAGCAACGCGGTTCCGATGCCGCGCCGCTGCATCGAGTCTTCGACGAGGAAAGAGACTTCGGCCACCTCAAGGCGATCATCAAGCGTGATGTAACGTCCGACAGCGACGATCTTCTCATCCTCTTCAGCAGGGCCTCCGCCCTCGGTGACGACCAGCGCCACGTGGCGCAAGCCGTCAACCGCGACCAGCGTGTCGAGCACCGAGCCGGTCAACTCCTTGACCATCCGCAAGAACCGGAAGCGGATGGTCTCGGGCGAACAGCGGTTGAAGAGCGCGACGAGGGCTTCGCGGTCGTCTTGCCTCAGAGCGCGCATACGCAACACCGCGCCGTCGCGCAGCAGAACGTCGCGCGAGAAGTTTTCGAGCGAAGTGTTCATCTTTTCAGCAAACAAGCCTTCATCCCAAACCACTGCGAGATGCGATGGCGATTGATCGCAATCAGGCGATAGCCGATGACCTCCAGCAACAACAACACCGGGATCGCGTAGATCAAAACCACCACGAGCGACCAGGGGAACCTCTGCCACAGAAAATAATTGACGCCGAACGCGCCCCGGTAAACACGGCCTCTGCGCGTGACGACTTGCAACGCCTTCGTGCACTGCTCGTAAGTGATCCCGAACTTCATCAACTCTTCTTCGCCGAACATCTGGTACGGCTCGACGACGAACCGGTTGCCGCGATCCATTCGCTTGACCACTTCGGCAGACCAGGTGCAGATGCCGCAATCGCCGTCGAACAACAGATGGTCGCGTCCCGCTTCGATCTTCATATCCTCACTCCTCTGCGCACGATGACGGGCGATCCTTCGGCGACGAACGCGGAGGTCGGTCTGGCGCTCAGACACTCGACGAACTGATCGCCGTAAACCCGCTTCACGTCGCAATCGAACTCCGCCTCGCTCGTCCGCCACACGCGCCACGGCGGGTGCTCGACCCGGTACTCCACCGTGCCGCCGTCGCGCTGCGCCGCGTAGCCCCAGTAATGTTCGGTGATGAACTCCTCTTCCGAACCCGCTGCGAGCGGCTGCGCTTCGCCAACAGTCCTGACGCGAATCCGGTTCAGCTTCTCTCGCTCGCGCCACTCGTATTCGACCGAGCCGTTCCTGGCAATCGTCCCGTCTTTCAAATCAATCCGATGGCTCATCCGCCGCGCGACGTAGTTCTCATTGTAAACAACGCGGGCAACTGTAGCGATTGCCCATCGCGGCACGATCTCTTTGACGAAGACCACGCCGCGCCGCCAGCCTTCCGGGCCGCGCCGCCGCACGTAAAAGCGCTGATTGATCTCTTCGAAGTTGCGATGGAACGGGATGGATAAGCCGAGGACTCGCGTGTTCAGAAAGCGGAAGCCGACGAGGCTGGCGAAATGACGACCCTCCCACGTGTCCATCTCCGTGTCGCGCGGAACCAATGGCGACAAGACTGCCGGATCAACCTCGTAGTTGATCATCGCCAGGTAGCGCCACTCTGCCTGCAAAAATTCTCCGGCTTTTATAGCGTGCCGTGTCAGCCGCATAGCTAAAGCCCTGCCTGCAACAACTTCACCACCGCGTCAACGATTAGCTTGAGCGCATAGATCGGAGAATGGAAAAGGCACGAGAACTACTGCGCCGGTTGTAGGTGTGACCACGCCTCATCCTCCTCTGGCCTCAGCCAATCTACCGCTAATGCCGGCTCGCTTAAAAGCGCGGTTTCAGGGACAACGGCGGCCGGTTCTTCTTCCAGTATGGTGATGAACACCCGCCTTGACGCCGGCAGCTTGATTGATTCCAGCAACTGAATATTGCCATTCTGATCGATGGTTGCTTCGACAGTTTGGATCATAAGTATTCCTCCAAACCCATTTTCCGAAGAATCTTCCCGCAGAGCAAGCGCCCGCCTGCGGAAGCTGACGATACAGGCGAAATGACGACCACTCCACGTGTCCAGCTCCGTGCCGCGCGGGACAAGAGGGAACAAGACGCCCGGATCAACCTCGAGTGATCATCGCCAGGTAACGCCATTCGGCGATCAGGAACCTGTTCCGGCTCATGCGCGTTCGACCTCAGAAGGCAGCGTAACATCGCGCCACGGCGCGGGCAATCCTGCGTTTCGACGACTCATTGAACCAGCTTCAGGAAATAGAGTCCGTGCGTGCCGCCTGCGACGATTGTCTCACCCTGAATCGCGCAGCAATACAACGGCCCATCGGCGTAAAAGGTCGCTAGAGATTTACCAGTCTGCGCATCCTGGACTTTCAGCGTGCGGTCAACTGAAGCCGAGACGATCAGCTTCCCATCGGGACTGATCGCGCAGTCATTCACCACATCCGAATGACCTTCGAGCGTGCGCAGCATCTTGCCAGTCTGCGCATCCCAAACTTTCAGCGTGCAGTCAGATGATGCCGAGACGATCAGCTTGGCGTCGGGACTGATCGCGCAGCCACGCACAGAATCCGAATGCCCTTTGAGCGTGTGCAGCGTCTCGCCAGTCTGCGCGTCCCAGACTTTTAGCGTGCTGTCACCTGACGCCGAGACGATCCGCTTCCCATCGGGACTGAACGCGCAGCCCCCCACATAAGCCGAATGGCCTTTGAGCGTATGCAGCATTTCACCCGAGAGTGCATCCCAGACTTTCAGCGTATTATCCTTCGAAGCTGAAACTATCAGCTTCCCATCAGGACTGATCGCGCAGTCCCACACAGCTGACGAATGACCTTCGAGCGTGCAGAGCATCTCGCCGGTCTGCGCATCCCAGACCTTCAGCCTGCGGTGACTTGAAACCGAGACGATCCGCCTCCCGTCGGAGTTGATCGCGCAGCCAGCTACAGGAGACGAACGACCTTCGAGTATGCGCAGCATCTCGCCGGTCTGCGCATCCCAGACTTTTAGCGTCCCATCATCCGAAGCCGAGACGATCAGCTTGCCGTCAGGACTGATCGCGCAGCCATTCACACAAGACGAACAACCTTCGAACGTGCGCAACGTTTGACCAGTCTGCCCGTCCCAGACTTTCAGCGTGCTGTCACGTGAAGCCGAGGCGATCAGCTTCCCGTCGGAGTTGATCGCGCAGCCAGTCACAGGAAACGAATGACCTTTGAGCGTGCGCAGCGTTTGACCAGTCTGCGCATCCCAGACTCTCAGCGTGTTATCCCACGAAGCTGAGACGATCAGCTTCCCGTCAAAACTGATCGCGCAGTCAGTCACCCAATGCGAATGACCTTTGAGTGTGCGCAGCGTTTCGCCAGTCTGCGCATCCCAAACTTTCAGCGGGTGTTCATCTGCCGCCGATACGATCCGGCTCTCGTCGGAGCTGATCGCGCAGCCATTCACACCAAACACATGACCTTCGAGCGTGCGCAGCGTTTCACCAGTCTGCGCGTCCCAGACTTTTAGCGTGCCGTCACCTGACGCCGAGACGATCCGCTTCCCATCGGGATTGAATACGCAGCCCCTCACATAAGCCGAATGACCTATAAGCGTGCGCAGCGTTTGACCAGTCTGCGCATCCCAGACTTTCAGCGCGCCGTCATCTGAAGCTGAGACGATCAGCTTGTTGTCGGGACTGATTGCGCAACATCTCACAGAATCCGAATGGCCTTCGAGCGTGCGCAGCATTTCGCCCGTCTGCGCATCCCAGACTTTCAGCGTCTTGTCCTGCGAAGCCGAGACAATCAGCTTCCCGTCAAAACTGATCGCGCAGCCACTCACAGTAGACGAATGGCCTTCGAACGTGCGCAGCATTTCGCCCGTCTGCGCATCCCAGACTTTCAGCGTGTTGTCCCGCGAAGCCGAGACAATTAGCTTCCCGTCAAAACTGATCGCGCAGCCCATCACCCAATCCGAATGACCTTCGAGCGTGCGGATCAATGCCGGATGCGGCAGATCGGGCAGATCAAATTTTGGCGCGATGTACGGACGTGCGAGACTCTGCTCTACGTCCTGCAGGATCGCTTTCAAATCTTGCAGATGCCGCAGCCGGAAGAAGAGCGTCACTTCGATGTCGTTGCGCGTTTCGCAGTGATTGAACAGATGGCCAGTGTTTGCAAAACTGCGTCGCAAAGTCTTCAACACATCGTCGTCAGGAGCGATCTTTTCGGCTTTGATCAAATCGCTTTCGACCGAGAGCGTTTTTTCAGCAGAGTCTTCTTCGCCAGATAGCGCCAATCCTTCACCGTCGGCGCCAATTCATCGCCGCGCCCCGCTTCGATCAAATGAAACGCCAGGTGATCCCAGAGGTAAGGCTCGTCTTCGGGCAACCCAGACCAATTGGTCTCGGGGCGGTGAGTATTGAGCAAACGGTTGTGCAACTCTTCAAGGCGGTCGCGGTTCTGTTCGATCAGGTATTTGCGGATCACGTCGTGCAGCCGGATCGCGCGCGTTTCGCGGTCGAAATTGGCCAGCAGCGAGAGCTGATAAAATCGCTTGCAGCGGTCGTCGGCTTCAAGATCATCCAGGCCCCAGAACTTCTCCAGCGTTCGCATCGGCGCGTCTGCGTCTTCGGGAAAGACCGCCAGAGAGTCGAAGCCATCATGTTCTTCGGCGCTCAGGCGTTCGAGGCTGACTCCGAGCGTCTTCTTCACGGCGTCTTCGCGCTCGTCCGAGTAGCGAACGTCGAACGCTGTCAGCCCGCGTTTGTCCAGCGCCTTGTTGGCGTATTCGATGGCGCGAGCGAGCGGTTCGCGAGTTTCGATAACGCGGTCGCGAAGAGTGCCATTGACCAGCTTGACCAGCAACGCCCACCGGCCCAACCGCTCAGCCAGCGCGCCGAGCGAATTGACCGTTGCTTCGTCTTTGAGCGTCCGGTCGTCGAAGCGCTCGTCCAGTCCTCTGGTGAGCAGCGTGACCGCTTCTTCCAAACGCATCTGGTCAACCTTCACCTGCCTGGCTCTGCCGGGCAGCGTCTCCAGGTTGCGGGTCGTGATCAGGCGGGCGCAGCGCTCGCCGCCCTGCATAAAAGGCCGCAGATGCGCGCCGTTCCACGCGTCGTCAATCACGATCAGGAGGTCGCGGTCGGCCAGCAGTTCGGCCAGCCGCGCCGCCGCCGCGTCAACGTGCGTGTAGCCGGGGCGTTCGCCGTTGAGCGTGTAGATCAAATCTTCGACCCGGCGCGTCAGATCGCCCGGGTTCTCGCCCAGCGTCACCCACAGGACGCCGTCGTCGAATGCGTCCTGAATCCGCGGGTCGTGGCACAGAGCTTTGGCCAGCGTGGTCTTGCCGTAACCGCCCGCTCCGCGCAGCGCGGCCGTGATGGCCACAGGCTCTTCGCGTTTTTCGTCCAGCAGCAGGTTGAGCAATTGGTCGAATTCGACGGGGCGCTCGACGAAATCTTCCGGCAGGTCTTCGACCATAAACGGCACGCGCCGCGCGTCGGGAGTCTTGTTCAGATCGGCGATGAACTTCTTCCATTCGGGGCCGCTCAGGTTGTTTTCAATCACACCGAGGTCATAAAAATGCGCGTCGCGCATCCAGCGCGGCAGGCTGTTGAAATCAATGCCGGGCGAGCCTTTGATGGGGTAAACGCAAACGCCCTGCTGCCGGGCGTAACGCCATTCCTTGCGCACGATGTCGGATTTCAGAGCGTTGGGCGTGACGACCAGCGCCATGAATTGGACGTGGTCTAAAGCATCGGTGATTTGCAGCCACCAATCGCGCCCGCCTTCCATCGCATCGCGGTCGCGCCAGGGTTCTATCCCTTCGGCCTTCAAACGCTCACGCAGTTTGGCGGCGAACTGCTCGCCGTCGCTGCGGGCGTAGGAGATGAAGACGCCTTTTCGGTCTTTGCGGATGTTGATTGAATGGTCAGCCGGCATAACGCGCCAGTTCGAGTTGATCCGTTGTTTGACGTTGCAAGCAGAGCAGCAGGGTAAATTACGCTGCGGCTTTGGACTCAGCGTAGTTATAACAAATGATGAACCGGGCTGGCAACGATTCTACGCCGCAGGGACGCAGACATTGAGCGATTGCGGGCGGATGCGGTAACGCAGCGGCGGGCGCAGCCGGACCACTTCGCCGTCAACCGCGACACGCAGGCGACGGCGGCGCGAGCTGACGGTCAGACTTTCAACGTGAGAGACCTCGATCTCCGGCGCGAGGTGCAATTGCCCGAGCAGCAGGCTGAAGGCCGAGCGCAGCAGCGCCATCCGGCTCGGCTCGTGCACGAGCCAAACGTCCAGTAACCCTTCGTCCAGGCGCGCACGCCCGCCGAGGTCGGGCCATTCGACCGAGTAGTCGTTGTTGCCGACGAAGAGCAACGGCGCGCGGCGGCGTACACGCCCATCGCCGAGTTCCAACTCCAACTTGAGAATGGGAAACCGGCGCAGCACCGTGAAGGCGCCGATCACCAGCGCCGGCCATTTGCCCAGCAGCGGCCGCCAACGCTCGCGCACGCGCACCGCTTCGGGATAAACGCCGAGGCTCGAGTTGTTGATGAAGTAACGACCGTTGACTTCGCCGACGTCCACCCGCTTGATCGCGCCGCGACAGATCGTCTCGACGGCTCCGCGCGGGTCTAGGGGAACCCCCAGGTCTTTGGCGAAGTGGTTGAGCGTGCCGAAAGGCAGGACTCCGAGCGCGATGTTCGTGCCGGCGAGTTGATTGGCGACGGTGCTGATCGTACCGTCGCCGCCGCCCGCAGCGATCACGTCGGCGCCCGAATCAATGGCCTGGCGGATGAGGGGCGTTAAGAACTTCGGGCGCGTACAAATTTCGACGATGCTCTCGATCTCATACCCGTGACCGCAGTCGGTGAAGGCTTGATGCACCGCTTCGCGCCGGATGTCGGCGGCCGACCCCGCCAGGCAGTTGATGATGCAGTAAATCCGGCGAGGCCGCTTCAATTCGCCAAGCGGCGCGCGCCATTCGATCACCGAGGTGTTTGTTTTCGTTCTCATCGGCTTTTTCATCCCCCGACCAGCCGCCACTCTCCGCGCTTCTCGTACCGCACCGGCGGTTGCGGGACGAATGCCGCGCGTGCCGGCTCCCAGGCATAGATCGTGATGTTGGTCGCGTCCGGTTCTACGTCAACCAGGTTGAAACTGTTCTGCTCGTCACGCGTGCGCGCCGAGAGCGTCGTGCCCGATTGCACGACCAGGATCGAGTGTTTGGCCAGCCGGTAGAACGCCGCGGTCTGGCGCGAATAACTCCGGTGCAGATGCCCCGCCAGGATCAGATCGGCGCCGCAATGCTCCAGCGCCTCCAGCGCTTGTTCGGCGCGCCCGACGGCGTCGAAATCCCTAAGGCTCTCGTGCGGCACGAACGGGTGATGCACCACCAGGACTTTGAACGCATGCGGACCGACCGTGCAGAGGCGGTCGCGCAGCCGCACGATTTGATCCGTGGAAATTCGCCCCTCCTTCCACGTCAGCGACCGCGCGGTGTTGAGGCCGAGCACGAAGAGCCGGTCGTCGAAGTAGCTCGGTTCGGCCTCCGCGTTGATGTACCGCCGGTACCGCTCCAGCGGGCGGGCGAAACGCCGGTAGAGGTTCCAGAACGAAATGTCGTGATTGCCCGGAACGATGACCTGTGGGAAAGGAATTTGCCGCAGGAAGTCGCGCGCCGCCTCGAACTGTTCGACCGTTGCGCGCTGCGTCAGGTCGCCCGAGACCGCCACCACGTCAGGTTGCAGCCTGGCGATGCTCGCCAGCAGCGGCTCGATGAGCGCCGGGTTGACGCGCCCGAAATGCAAATCCGAAATGTGGACGATGCGCCTCATTTGCCGTGTGGGGAGCAATGATAGTTTCGTCGGGAATGCAACGGATTTTACCCTCCGGCGGGGGTGGGCGCAAAACTCGCGTTGTCCCGAACCGCCTTCTATAATCCTGCCGGCCCGATCACGATTTCAAGGAATCCAGCATGTGTGACACCGTCGTAGCCGTCCCGCCCGCGACAGCGGACGGCGCAATCTGGTTCGGCAAAAACAGCGACCGCGAACCCGGCGAAGCCCAAATCGTCGAACACCTCAGCGCGCAAAAATTCCCTGCCCCGGTGAAGCTGCAATGCACCTACGTTGAAATCCCGCAGGCCGCGCAAACCTACGAGGTAATCATCAGCCGCCCGTTCTGGATGTGGGGCGCGGAAATGGGCGCGAACTCGCGCGGCGTGGCCATCGGCAACGAAGCCGTCTTCACGCGACTGCCCGTGCCGAAGGCCGGGTTGACCGGGATGGATTTGCTGCGAATCGCGCTCGAACGCTCAGCCACCGCGCGCGAAGCTCTCGATCTGATCACGCGGTTGATCGCCGAAGTCGGGCAGGGCGGGTTGTGCGGCTACCGGCACAAAGGGTTTCGTTATCACAACTCGTTCATCATTGCCGATCTGCACGAAGCCTGGGTGTTGGAGACGGCGGATCGCTTCTGGGTGGCGGAACGGGTTCGCGGCGTGCGGACGATCTCGAACGTGCTGACCATCGGCAAAGAGTTCGATCTGATCGGCGAGGGCACGTATGAATTTGCGAAACAGCAGGGCTGGTGCAAGTCGGCTGGCGATTTCGATTTTGCGAAGGCTTTTGGCGACCCGTTTTACCGCGTGACCAGCGGCGGCGAGGTGCGCCGCGCCTGCACACGCAAACGATTGTCGCAATCGAACGGAGCGATCAAGCGCGGCGATCTGTTCGCCGCCTTGCGCGATCACGCGGGTTTGAAACCGGCCGCGGGCTGGCGGATGAAGATGCCCTGCGCGCACGCTTCGTGGCAACGGACGCGGTGGTCGGGACAGACTACCGGTTCGATGGTGAGTTGCCTGCGACCCCACGCTTCGATCCATTGGCTGACCGGCACGTCGTCGCCGTGTTTGAGCGTGTTCAAGCCCGTGCTGCTCGGCGGCGAATGGATCTCGACGGGGCCGCCGCCGGGCGAAGGTTACGATGATGAGAGCCTGTTCTGGCGGCACGAGCGGTTGCATCGCACGGTGCTCGGCAATTACGCGGCGCGGCGGGCGATGTTCGAGGTGGAGCGGGCCGAGATGCAGGCGCGTGTGTTGGCCGCAACCGATGAAGCGCTTCGACCCGGCGATGGCCGCGTCTGCCAACAGGTTTGGGAAGAGCACAGGCAGTTGATCCCGGAGTGGGTTGCGCGCGCGGAGAAACAGGCGCGGCCTGACCGCCGCTCAATGCTTGCGCGCCGCTACTGGAATCGGCAGAACGCGCTGGATCGCGTGTCACCCCTGGGAGCGCACGCTGGCGAATTCATAGAAGCGTAGCTGAGATTGCCTTTGAGAATACGGAACAGACGGAATAAACGGAACAGACGGAAAAATTCCGAAGAAACTTTCCGTCTGTTCCGTTATTTCCGTTTGTTCCGTGTTCTCCCCGGCTCTCGCGCTTCCAGGCTTCGCTCAACCGCAATGCTTCCGTTCGGCGCGCCGCTCGCGCTCGCGACGGCCCAGCTCGTGCATCCAGTCGCGGATCCAATTGCCCAACTCTTCCACGTTGAAATCCACGCCCGCGCCGCAGCCCGGCACTTTGAACCCGGCGGCGAACCCGCGCGGCCAGCCCTCGGTCTCGACCTCCACTTCGTCTTCGTAATACGACACGACCTGGCGGCAGGCCATCGCGACCGTGGTCAGCGAGCTGCCTTCAGCCAACGGATCGAATACCGTTTTGATGTTCGGATCGAGTTCTCCGAGCCGCGCGAGGATTTTGTTGAATTGCGCGACGGCGAATCGAGCCTCGCTCTCGCCCGCGTTCATCCATTGCACACGGACGGCGGCGCGCGCCGTGCGGTGCAACACGTTGATCAACTTCTTCAACTCCTGTTCTCTTTCCATTTTTCCCTCCGGTGATTCAAACTTTGATCTTCGCTCGCTTGAGCGATCCCTCCTTCTCCGGCTCGAGCTTTTGGCGCAGCAACTGTTTCGCGCGATGCAACCGCCACTTCACGGTCGTCAGCGGTAGGTCTAGGAAGTCGGCGATCCGTTTGAGCGGCATCTCGTCGTAAAACCTGAGCTTCAGAACCAGTCGGTGGTCTTCATCCAAAGTATCAATCGCGGCCCGCACCCAGGCTTCCTCGAACGTATCGCGCGGAGCGAACGGTCGCGCGAAGGCATCGCTGTGTTCCAGCAACGCTTCGTCGAGATCAACCCGTTGATTGCGCTCCTCGCGCGACCGGCGGCTCATCCTCATCGCCACGTGGCGCGTGATGGCATAAAGCCACGATGCGAACTTCGCCGGCTCTTCAATCGAGGGCAGAGCTTTGAAGGCCAGCAGCAACGACTCCTGCACGGCGTCTTCAGCCAGATCGTTTCCGGCGATGACCTGCGCCACCCGATAAGCCGCCGCGCGGTAACGCAACGCCAGCGCGTCGAACGAGCGCAGGTCGCCCAAGATGGCCGCAATCACCAGCATCTCATCGGGCAGATTTTCCGGCCTGGTCTTGTCCATTCGCGCTCGCTTTCTGTCTGCACTTCACTAGAGACGGGTCTGATGAAAAAGGATAGCGCCGGCGTTAAAAATTTCGACCTGTGCAATTAACAAACAGAAAGAACGGAATAAACGGAAGGTTTCTGAAGTTTTTCCGTTTGTTCCGTTCTTTCCGTTTGTTCCGTATTCTTTTTCTCCCTCAGCAAGCTACACTTGCTGCTCCTTCCACTTCCCTCGCCTGAACCACACCATCGCGATCACGGCCAGCACCGACTCCGCAACCGTGACCGCCAGAAAAACTCCCTTCGGTCCCATGCCGGTCCATTTCGCCAGCGAGTAAGCCAGCGGGATTTGAATCGCCCAGAAGCAGATCAGGTTCATGACCGTCGGCGTCCACGTGTCGCCCGCGCCGTTGAAGGCCGCCGCCATCACCATCCCATAGCCGTAAAAGACGTAGCCGTAGCTGATGTAACGCAGCGCGTCCACGCCGTGTGGGATGACCGTTTGATCCTGCGTGAAGATGCGGATCATAAACTCGGCGAAGATGATGAAGACGACCGCGATCCCGGTCAGGAAGACGGCGTTGGCATGTCCCGCGAGCCAGACCGATTTATCCGCGCGTTCGGGTTTCTGCGCGCCGAGGTTCTGGCCAACCAGCGTCGCCGCCGCGTTGCTCATTCCCCACGACGGCAGGATGGTGACGATGATGATGCGGATGGTGATGGTGTAACCGGCCTGCGCCGCCGAGCCGAACAGCCCAACGATGCTCATTAGCAACATCCACGCGGAGGTCGCCACCAGGAACTGGAACATGCCGCCGAGCGAAATCTTGACCAGATGCTTCATCAACTCGAAATCCGGCCTCATCCGGCTCCATCGCACTGGCACGCGGCTCCGGCCCCCGAACAACTGCGTGAATTGATAGATCACGCCGCAGCCGCGCCCGATGGTCGTGGCAATCGCCGAGCCAGTCACGCCGAGTTCGGGAAATGGTCCCAGACCGAAGATTAAACACGGGTCGAGCACCAGGTTGATCACATTGCCAAGCCACAACGCGCGCATCGCAATCGCCCCATTGCCCGCGCCGCGAAAGATGGCGTTGACCAGAAACAGCAGCATGATCACGAAGTTCGCGCCGAAGATCACGCCCATATAACCGCCGCCGGCCACGCTCACGCTGGCTTCGGCGTTCATCGCCCGAAACAACTGCCGGCTGAAGACTATGCCGGCCAGCCCGATGGGGATCGAGACCAGGACGCCAAGCAGGATTGATTGCTCCGCCGCGCGCGCCGCGCCTGCCGGGTCTTTTTCGCCGATGCGCCGCGCGACCATCGCCGTCGTGCCCATGCCCAACCCCAGCGCGACGGTGAAGACGATGGTGAGCAACGCCTCGGTCACTCCAACCGCTGCAGCCTGCTCCTTGCCCAGACGCGCCACCCAGAAGACGTTGACGATGCCGAAGAGCGACTCCATCGCCATCTCCAACACCATCGGCACGGAGAGCAGAAAGATCGCGCGGCCAATGCTGCCTTCGGTGAAATTCTGATCGCTCCCGCGCACGGCTTCGACGAGCGTCGCCCAGAAGCCGGCGGATTTGTCTTGTTCGGTCGCCGTCGCTACCGCCTCAATCGGTTCTTGCATGCTCCCTCAACTCCCCAATTAAGCATCAGTACCGCGAGCGGTAGCGAGCGTGGCGTCCTCAGTCGGTCCTTTGAGGACGCCACGCTCGCTACCGCTCGCGGTACTGATCCGAATTCGGAAACCCTTCGGTCTCCATCACTCTCTGCGCCTGCGCGAAGTGTCGTCGTTCGTGCGCGACGACCAATCGGGCCGCATCAAGCACGCTATAGGTTATAACTTTCAGGAACGGCGACGTAACGATGATCTTCGCCGGATCGTGCCTCTCCATCGCCCGCAGCTTCGCCATTGTCTCGCGGTGGTTTTCGACAAACCGGTCAACGACCTGCGGATCAACCGCGCTCGCCGATGGCCGGGCGAGGGCCGGCGCTTTGAATTTCTGATGCGAGTTCGGCACTTGCGATTTGACCAGCATCTTCCCGAAAAGGCCGGGCAGAACCGGCATGCGCTGCCACAACGTGGCCTTCTTTTCGCCGCTGATGATCTGATCGAACTGTGGATAGAACGCGCCGTTGGCAGCGATCAAATGCTCCAGACATTGCGCGACGCTCCACGAATCCGCGCCCGGCTTCCAGTTGATCTGCTGCGCATTCAGATGGCCGAAGAGCGTCTTCGCGTCGGCGGCAATTGCCTCGGCCTCGTCGAAGACTTCAGACAGCGAGAGGTTCACATAGTCCATAGTTTTCATAGGAATCGTTGGGGAAAGATCAATGGCTCGCCGTCAGCCGCGCGACTATCTCGTCAACGACGGCTTCGGCCTTCGCCGCAATCTCCTGCGGCGTCTGATCCTGGATCGGATGCTCCACGTAAACGGCGTCGAAATCGGCGCGGCCCAACGCCCCAGCCTGCGCTCGCGCCGCCGTCATAAATTCGCGCGTCGCCACCGGCACGGCCGCAATACCCAGACCTTCCAGCTTGATCGTGTCGTGCAAACTGCACGTCGTGCACGACCCTCAATCGGCCAGAGCTTCAACCACTGCGGCGCATTCGGCCTGCGCCAGGCGATCAATCACTTCGGCTGGCGCGGGCTTTGTGAACGTGGGCTTCATCACCCGCACGATCTGTTCGACGCCGTAGCGGTCTTTCAGCAATCGTTCCAGGTGATCGAGAAAGAAGCTGCCGCCCCATTTGCTGATGTCGAGCAGGCCAACTGTTTTGCCCGCGAGCGAATCGAGGCGCGGCGCGGGCGCGCCCACAGCGCGTGGAGTTTCATCGAGTGGATTGACCAGAATCGTTTTCATCTTTGCTCCTCCGGAGATGTCCGACAAACTTCAGTTTGTCGCTGGCTCCACAATTGGCGTGCTGCGGGAGCCTCGACAAACTGAAGTTTGTCGGACACCACATATCTTTCAGTCAATCGGATAGCACACCATCTGGCTGCCACGCGGCCCCGTCGCCCAACTGCCGATGACCGCCGAAAACTTCCCAGCCGTGCCTCCGGCCACGACGATCTTGATCTGCGACGGATGGGCGAATTTGCGGTAGCACTCTTCGCCATTGATCGTCGCGCGCTGGTACATCTGCACGAACTGTGTGCCCTCACCGGCTTCGCCTTCGTACTCTCTGACCGGGATGCCGGTGTTTTCGAACAGGAACTCGCGGATCGAAGATTTCGTGAAGCCACTACGATTCAACGTCTTGACGTGTTCCGGGCAAAGCACGACCATAGCTTCCCAGCCCAAACAGAAACGATACGAGAAGACTGTGGCCAAAGCCTTGCTGATCGCTTTGAGAATCGTGCGGCCTTCGCGCGCGTTGTGCTCGCTGACGCCGTGCGGCGGCTCGGCGGCGAACAATGTCACCGCGCTCAGGCTGCGATCAAAGCCGAATTCGGTGTGCAGCGGCTCCCACGGATTCTCCTCTTCGTTTTCGGCGATGCAGTACGAGAACTTGCCGGGATTGCCGAGCGTGGACATATCAAGCTCGCCAGGTCTGGCTCCGCCGATGTTGGTCAGGATCAGTTGAAACGCGCGTCCGAGCGTCGAGTTCGCCCGCGCGACGTTGCTGAAGACGTTGCTGCCGCAGGCGAAACCAAGCTCACGGCGAACCGGGCCGTTGATGATCACCAGCGGCGCGGCGAAGTGCGTGGTCGCCTGTACACCGTGAATATTGAACCGCTCGTCGCACACGGCGCAAATCAACGGAACCAGCACGCGCATCATCTCCGGCTGGCAACCGGCCATCACCGCATTGGCCGTGATCTTTTCGACCGTCGCCATCCCGTAATTCGGCGGCACGCGCGCGACGATCCGGTCGGGCGGGAGCGTCGTGGCCTTGAGCATCCGCTCGACGCGATCAACCGTTGGAGGAATGACCGGCAGCGGATCGGCGAAGCCCTCCGCGTAGCAAAATTCGTAAGGATCAACGTCGCCGTCAAGCTCGACGCGCGAAGCCCGCGTCCCACGCTCGGCGTAAAGATTGACCGGCGACGCCAACTCGCCCTCGGTTTGCGGTTCCAGGTGGCGCGAGACGCAGCCAGGCTTCGTCGCCGGCGCGCCATCGTGTTCGCCAGCGAGAGTGAAAGGCTCAACACCGGCAAGCGCGCACATCTCCGCAGCTATCTCGTTCAACTCGTCTTTGTCGAAGGCCACCGACGTGCGCGTGATCTTTCCGGCCCCATCAACCAAGAACAACGTCGGCACGGCCTGCGGATCGTACTCGCGCGAAACGGCCAGACCTTGATCAAGCGCGACCGGAAACCTGATCGGCAATTGTTCCACCAGTTGTCGCGTGGGCGCTTCGCCATCTTGTGAAATTCCGATGATGTCGGCATTGCCGCCGGCAGCGTCCGCCAGCCGGTTGAGGTAAGGGATCGTCAACTGGCAGGTCGGACAATCGGTCTCGAAGAAGACCAGCAATGATGGCTTGCCTTGTTCCAATCGCCTGACGCCGCCGTCGAGTTGAGGCAATGAAAATGATGGAGCTTGATCACTCGGCTGTAACATAATTTGCCCTTTCACATGGAATCAGTACCGCGAGCGGTAGCGAGCGTGGCTCAATCAGCCGGTCTACTGATAGAGCCACGCTCGCTACCGCTCGCGGTACTGATTCATCGCTTGCCGGCGCATACTATCTGAAATTCCGAATGAGGACTACATCGCCCGACGACCATCCGCGCGCTAGAGCCAGTTGTCGCCCGTCGCGCGACCAGGCGAAGTTGAAGATGCGATCGGTCTTGAAGCCGGTCATCGGCGACGGCGCTCCGCCAGAGACCGGCTGAACCCAGATGTTCGACACGCCACCACGTGTGGCGATGAAGGCCAATCCATTTCCATCCGGCGTCCAATGAACGACGCGATGCATTGATCCGGGCGCGTCGAAAACCGCCAGCGGATTTCCACCAGCGACCGGGAACACAGACAGCCGCCAGCGCGCGGTCGTTTCATCCAGGTAGTTGCAGGCGACCCTCGTTCCATCCGGCGACAGAACAGCGCGCCACGCTCGCTTGTCAATCACGGTCTCCGGCTTCCCGCCGCCGGACGAAACCTTCACAACCGCTGCCCGGCCATTGCGAATCGCCGAGTAAACGATCCACCTGCCGTCTGACGAAAACTGCGGAAAGAAGGCCAGCCTCTCTTCGACCACCATCTTCATCTCTCTCCGCTCGATTTCATTGCGCAACAGATACGCTCCGCCTGCGCGTTCGATCACGTAAGCCACGAACCGTCCGTCGGGCGAAACAGAAGGTTGGTACTGCCCACCGTCGCTGCTTTCGGTCGGAATCGGATGCGACTGGGGGATTTCATTATTCTTCCCCTGCCCGCTGATCCAGATGCCCTCGCGGTCATTCGTCCACGAAGCAAAAACCAGTCGCTGCTCAGGCATCCACGCGATTCCGTTCACGCCATCGAACCTGCCGGTCGTGATCTGCTGCCACTGACCTGAGTCTGCGCCCGGCGCGATCCAGAGATGGGATAAGACCTCGCGCTGCACGCTGATCAGCAGCCGTGCATCGCCCGTCAAACTCGCGCCGCGATATTCGCCGGTATCTTTCGTGACGCGCGAGACCGAGCCGGACGGATAATCCACCCGCCAGAGTTTCGGCGCGCGCGTGATCGGATCGCTGGCGGCGACGATCAAACCGCCGCCGTCGTCGAGCCAGGCGATCCCGTCAATCTCAGACCAGCGGCCCGACACAACCGTGTTCTCGGTTTTATCGGCGACCGCAATCGTCACCACCTTGAGATAAAGATCATTGTCCGCGTCTTTAACCGCGCACGCGATGAAGCGGCCATCAGGCGACCACGCAATCGCGCCCGGATGAAACGCAGCAGGGCTTTGGCGAGTGACCAGAGGCTTCCCAACGCCGGTCGCGGCGCCAACCCACAGAGAAGTTTCAGAGGTGATGTCGCTTGCGCTCACGGCAGCCAGCGATTTTCCGTCGGGCGCGAAAGAGATGGCGCTGATCGCGTTTTTGATCGGCAGTCGCTGCTCCGCGCCGCCGCGCGCCGCAATCCGATAAACGACGCCAGGCTCATCTCCGGGCCGCGACTTGAAGTAAGCGATCCACTGGCCGTCGGGCGAAAACGCCAGACCGCGATATTCAGTTGAAGAAGCTGATGCGATGCGCGTCTCCTTCGCGCTCTTCAACTCTTTCAACCACAAACTCTGCCCTTCGCCTTCGTCAATGGCGTAGACCAGATGGTCGCCGCCGGGAGAGACCGCCGCGCTCGTGACCTTGCCGTTCGTGGTGATGTGCTCGATCTGCATTGACCCGGCTTCTTCAATCTCCGGCTCGCGGTTCCACAACATCCCGACAATCGCGGCGGCAATCACTACCCCCACGAGGGCGAGAAACGAGGCGAGCAAAATTCGCCAGTAGAGTTTGAAGAAATGGACGATGTCTTCGAGAAACGATCGTTCCCGAATCAACTCGACCTGCCCTGCGGCCCCTCCCTGCCGCTTCGATTTGCTCTCGAACAGGCTCGTGAACAACCGTTTCAGATCGTCAATGAAAGAAGCCGAAGCGAGCTTTGCGCCTTTGACTTTGTCTGATTCGCCTTTGCCACGCGCTTCGGCTGCCGCGCTGCCCGGTCTTCCTTCGCGGTCTGAAGCGTGAACGGGCCGGGTCGTGTCGGGAGGCATCAACGCCATCCATTGTCGTTCCTGCGCGGCCAGGTTCCGCAGATCGCGCGCCAGCTCGCCCATCGTTCGATAACGGGCGTTGACATCTTTCGCCAGCGCCTTTGCGACAATGGAGTTCAATCCCGACGGAGCGTCTTCTCTGTAACTCGTGATCGGCGGCGGCGCAGCCAGAGTCACGCCTGCGATCACTTCGTCCACCGAAGAGCCTGCGAACGGCGGATGTCCGGTCAGCAATTCGTAAAACACCGCGCCAAGGCTGAAGACATCGGATCGTTGATCAAGCCTGGAGCCACTCACCTGCTCAGGACTCAGATACCGCGCCGCGCCGGAGGTGGCTTTCAAAGATTCGTCGCCAGCGCCTGAAAGCGACAGCGGGAAGACGAGGCCGATCCCGAAATCCAGAATCTTTGCCGGTCCATTCGGCGTCATCATCAGGTTGGAGGGTTTGACCGCCAGATGGAACCAGCCGCGCGCGTGCACGCCATCGAACGCTTCAGCGATTTGAATGACGAGAGAGACGATTTGCGGAACGGGCAACTGAGGTCCGAAGCCGATCAAATCGAACGACTGGCCTTTGACGTACTCCATCGCCACAAACGGGCGTCCGTCTTCAGCGATTCCGCCTTCGTAAGTCCGGCAGAAGTTGGGATGTTGTAGTCGCGCGACTAAAGAGAAGGTCCGGATAAATCGCTGCCTGATCCGTTCGTCGCCGATGAGCGAGGCGGGCAGAAGCTTCAGCGCCACTTCGAGACCGGATGAAAGCTCCTTCGCCAGATAGACTTCACCGATTCCGTTGGCGCTGATGCGCGACGAAATCTGGAAGTGCGCGATGATCGTTCCGGCAGGCAGCCATTCTTTCATTGTTACAGCTTCGCGTCTTTGGCGATGATCTCTTTCATGATTTCCGAAGTGCCCGCGCCGATGGTGTTCAATCGCGCATCGCGCCACGCGCGGCCAATCGGGTACTCGGTTGTGTAGGCGAATCCGCCCATAATCTGCATGCAGTCGTACATCACCTTCTGATCAAGCTCGGTGGTGAAAAGCTTGGCCATCGTGACTTCGCGCAGACACTTCTCTTTGCGGTTCATCATATCGAGCGCGCGATAGCAGAGCCACTTGGCCGCTTCGATGCTCGTCATATGCTCGGCGAAGCGGTGACGCCAGACCTGGAACGAACCGACAGGTTGACCGAAAGCCTGACGCTCCTTGCCGTAATTGATCGCGTACTCCAGCGCGCGCTCCATCTTGTAAACAGCGCCCAGCGCGGCGGCCAATCGTTCGCCCTGAAAGTTGATCATCGTGTAGTAAAAACCTTTGTTCAATTCGCCAAGCAGGTAACGTCGCGGGATGCGGCAGTTGTCGAAGAAAAGCTCGGCAGTGTCAGACGAAAGGTTGCCGATCTTTTTGAGCTTCTTGCCAACGCCGAAGCCAGGGGTCTTGGTCGGAAACAAAACCATTGAAATCCCTCGGTGAGTTTCGTCGCCAGTGCGCACGGCGAGGATGATGAAGTCGGAGCGCGTGCCGTTGGTGATCCACAGCTTCTGGCCAGAGATTACGAAATCGTCGCCGTCAATCCGCGCGCGCGTCTTGATGTTGGCCACGTCCGAACCACCGCCCGGTTCGCTGATGCCCAATGCGGCGATGTAATCGCCCGCGACCGCCGGCTTCAAAAACTCTTCCTTCTGCTCGTCGGTGCCGAGTTCTTCCAGTGCGGGCAAGGTGATGTCCGATTGCACCGTCAAGGCCATCGCCACGCCGCCGTTGTTGGCGTATGACAAGCCGTCGAGGTAAGCCGCCGTGGCCCACCAATCCAATCCGCTGCCGCCCCAGCGCGGGCCAATGCGGATGCCGAAGAGTCCCAGGTCGCCGGCTTGCTTGAAAAGCTCGCGCGGGAAGATGCCCGCTTCGTCCCATTCTTCGGCGTGCGGCGCGATCTCTTTCAGGCAAAACTGCCTGACCGTCTCGCGCAACATCGCATGCTCTTCGGTGAAGTATGGATATTCGGTGACGGTTTCGAGTTTGACTGCCGTAGACATTTTTGTTCCTCCTTGGTTGATTGCTGTTGCTTCAGTGCGGAACCATCAGGGAATGAAAAGTCGACCTGCTCCAAAATGGTTTTCCAGATAAAACAGGATTTCAACCATTCTGTCCGCAGCCGCTTGGCGATATTCTGCGTTCATGAGCCTTTTGACGCTGCCTACAGTAATGACCGGAAGAGAAGTCGAAGTGTTTTCGCGCCGAATGACTGCGGTCAGAGAGGTGTCATCATCATCGTTCCGGTTATCAGTCAGGATGATCATCCCTCGGCTCTGCGCCAGTCGCCAGATTTCGTCGTCTTTGGATTTAACTGCCAGTTCAAGATCGGTAAAGTAAACGAACTCAATGGAGAGAAGCTCAACCCAGCCATCTTTCTTCAAAGTCTCGAAGAGTCGCTGGGCCTGCCCCTCCATATTGTGGTCTACGAGGATTTGCATTCTTCTCTCTTCTTCCGCTCGCGCTCTTCCTTAATGGCTGCCAGCCTAGCTCGCCCCAGTGCGATCTTTTCGTTGGCGGGAGGCGCCGGAGGTCTGTTAATGCGATCCTTGTTGCGCTCCGTCCAGTACACCCGTTCCTCTTCGATTCGCCGTAAAATTTCTTCGAGCTTGCGCTCAAGCTCTTCCCTATTCTCTTCGATGTACTTCATCACGCCCGTCCATACTTCATCAGACAGACGGTACAGACCTTGAACATAATCAGGACTGCCGCTGTGAAGCTCATCCAGAATTGCGTAAACGGTGATCCGTGTGCCGCTGATCGAGGGCCCCCGGCTGGTTTGCACAACGACAGGCTCGCCGGCAGGAATGTCAATCGTGCTTCTGCGGCGCGAGTCATCACTGTCGTTCTCAGGTCCGTCCGGTTGCCCGTTCAGATATTCGCTGGCGTACCTTTTCTCAAGCTCTTCTTCGTTCTCCTTCAGGTATCGCATGACGACGGCCATATCTTCATTCGTGAAAGGACGCCAGCCCTGAATATAATCCGGGCTTCTGCCGGACTTCAGCATGTCCATAATATGATAGATGGTCAGCGACGTGCCTTTGATCGAAGGGCCGCGACTGGTCTCGATGATCACCGGATTGTCGGTATAGTCGTTGTTCATAATCCCACCTCCTCTGGCGCGTATTCTATCACTTGGCGGCGGTTTTGCGGTTTCACTCGCTGGCTGTAATCTGAACCAAAACCTGCCCTGGCGCGACGACCTCGCCCGGCCTGACCAGCACCGCCTCGACCACGCCCTCCACCGCCGCGCGCATCGTGTGCTCCATCTTCATCGCTTCGAGAATGATCAACGGATCGCTCGCTCTGACCTTCTGTCCCGCCTCGACCAGAACCTTCAACACCTGGCCCGGCATCGGCGAATTGGCCGAGCCTTCATCCGACGCGACGTGGTGAATCGGATGTCGCGGCAGCCGCTTGACGGCGCGCGAACCGAGCGATGAATGAACGTAAAGCTCATCATTCACTTCGACGATCCTGAATTTTCTTTGAAGGCCGTCGAGCGCGATTCGTAGACGACCCGGCGCGCAGCATAACACTTGCGCCGCGACAGATGAACCGAAAACTTTCACTTCGCATCTGTCGTCAGCAACTTGCCGCCACGAGACCTCGACCTTCTCTTCGCCGATCTGCAGCTTGACCGAAGGATCGCGGTACGGGTTGTTGCGATAGCTCGGCGGCAATTCGGACAACAATCCGTTCGCGGTCTGCCACTGCTTCTGCAAGTACAGAGCGGCTGCGACGAGCGACGCCTGGCTCAACTGCGAATCGTCGCCTCTTGTCAATTCATCAAGATGTTCGGAGATGAAGCTGGTGTGCGCCCTGCCCTGTTTGAACTCCTGATGTTCGAGCAATCGGATCAGAAAGTCGCGGTTGGTCTGCAAGCCCTGAATTGACGATTGGCGCAGAGCGTAAACCAATTTGCGGATCGCGGTGTCGCGGTCTTCGGCGTGCGCGATCAGCTTCGCCAGCAGCGGGTCGTAATAGATGCCGACCTCAGCTCCCTGCTCGACACCGGCGTCAATCCTCAAGCCTTCGATCGCTTCCGCCAATCGCCAATCGTGAATCTTTCCGGTCGAAGGCAAAAAATCGTTCTGCGGGTCTTCGGCGTAAAGACGCGCTTCAATCGCGTGGCCGGATGTCTTCAGGTCGTTTTGCGCGAACGGCAACGGCTTGCCTTCGGCGATTTCGATTTGCAGTCTGACCAGATCGAGTCCGGTGATCATCTCAGTCACAGGATGCTCCACCTGCAACCGCGTGTTGACTTCAATGAAATAGAACTCGCCGGAAGGGGCGAGGATGAATTCGACCGTGCCAGCATTCGTGTAACCTATGGTTCGGCCAACCTTGTCTGCCACTTCTCCCATCGCTCGCCGCAATTTGTCATTGACCGCGGGCGAAGGGCTTTCTTCAATGATCTTCTGATGGCGGCGCTGCACCGAACAATCGCGCTCGAACAGATGGACCAGGTTTCCGTGGGCATCGCCGAGGATTTGCACTTCGACGTGCCGCGCCTGCTCGACGAATTTTTCGAGCAGCAGCGAGCCGTCGCCGAAAGCTTTTTCAGCTTCGCGCCGCGCCGCTTCGACGGCCGCTTCGATCTCATTCTCAGATTGCGCAACGCGCATGCCTTTGCCGCCACCGCCCGCCGAGGCCTTGATCAAGACGGGAAAGCCAATCTGCAAAATCTGTCCGCGCAATGTTTCGACGCTCTGATCTTCGCCATCGTAGCCCGGAACGACGGGCACACCCGCTGTGACCACGATTTGTCGCGCCGCGCTCTTCGACCCCATTTGCCGAATCACCTGTGGCGACGGGCCAATGAACACAATGCCCGCAGCTACACAAGCATCGGCGAACTCCGCATTTTCGGACAAAAACCCATAGCCGGGATGGATCGCATCAGCGCCAGTACGCTTGGCTGCTTCAACGATTTTCTCAATTCGCAGGTAAGACTCTTTGGCCGGAGCCGCGCCGAGATGAACAGCCTCGCCAGCGAAGCGGACGTGCGGCGAATTGGCGTCGGCGTCGGAATAGACCGCCACCGTCTCGATGCCCATCGCGCGACAGGCGCGCATCACGCGCAGCGCGATCTCCCCGCGATTGGCGACCAGAATTTTGTGGAAAGTTCTTGTCTCCATCTCAACCCATCAGCTTCGCCCACTCCTCAAACTTTGAGTCAGCTTCGTCAGCATCTTGCCGACCTGATCGCAAAGATCAAGCGATGGCTCGATCTCGCTCATCGGCAAATATTTCAAACGATCCACGACCAGCAGATGGGTCTCAAGCAACTTCAACGAGCCGCTCGCCGCCGAAATCTTCTGCAAATATTCGGCGGTCGTGTCTCGCCCCTTTCCGTCAGCGATGTGTGCAGGCACGAGAACACAGGCGCGCCGAATGCTGCCAACCAAACCATAGGTCTCGCTCGGCGGAAGTTTCTCCGTCAGCTTGTAACATTCCACCACCATATCCATTGCCTTCTGCCAGACGTGCAGATCACGATAACTCTGAATGTTGCTCTCCTGCGTCATATCACACCTCCTTGAAGACTGGTGAATCAAACTAAAACCTAAAACCCAAAACCTAAAACCTATAAACCTTTTTACCTACTTCCGTTCGGTCAAAACAATGCTCGTAGCCTGAGAAACAAAAGATTTGTTTTTAGGTTTTAGGTTTTAGGTTTTAGCCCTCGGATTTCAAGTTTTACGGTTAATGCCTGAATACTCCCCACTCCATCGTCCCGACAAATGGCCTCTGGTACGCCGCCATCAAAGCAATCGCCAGCACCGTTCGTGTCTCCCTCGGATCAATGATCCCGTCGTCCCACAACCGCGCCGTCGCGAAGTAAACGTCCGACTCCCGCTCGATCTGTTCCTCCAACATCTTCTTCGCCATCGCCTGCTTCTCTTCGTCAATCGGAACGCCAGCCCGCGTGGCGGCTTCGCGTTTGATGATGTCCATCACTCCGGCCAGTTGCTGTCCGCCCATCACGGCGATGCGATGGTTCGGCCACGTGAACACGAATCGTGGATCGTAGGCTCGCCCGCACATCGCGTAATTGCCCGCGCCGTAACTGCCGCCGATCATCAGCGTAATCGCAGGCACGGTCGAATTCGAGACCGCGTTGATCAGCTTCGCGCCGCTGCGGATAATCCCCTGCTCTTCGTAACTGCGGCCGACCATAAAGCCAGTGATGTTTTGCAGGAAGAGCAGCGGGATGTTTTGTTGATTGCAGAGATGAATGAACTGCGCGCCTTTCTCGGCTGATTCAGAAATCAGCACGCCGTTGTTCGCGAGGATGCCGACCATAAAGCCGTGGACGCGCGCCCAGCCGGTGACCAGCGTCGTACCATATTGCGCCTTGAACTCCTCGAACTTCGATCCATCGGCGATGCGGGCAATAATTTCTTTAACATCAAACGGCACGCGGATGTCGGCTGAAGCGATGCCAAGCAATTCGTCTGCCGGATAGAGCGGCTCTTCTGTCTTCGCGCGAGGCGGCAGTGGTTTTGGTTCGAGATGAGCGACGATCTCACGCGCGATGCGCAGACCGTCCAGTTCATCCTCGGCCAGGTAATCCGACAGGCCGGAAATTTTGGAATGCATCTCAGCGCCGCCCAACGATTCTTCATCAACGACCTCGCCCGTCGCCATCTTGACCAGCGGCGGCCCGCCCAGAAAGACCTTCGCCTGGTTTTTCACCATCACGACGTAATCGGACATTCCGGGCAGGTAAGCTCCACCCGCCGTCGAATTGCCGAAGACAACCGAAATGCTTGGGATGCGAGCTTTCGATCTGCGCGTGATCTCTTTGAAGCCCGCGCCACCGGGCACGAAGATTTTGTGCTGGACTGGAAGATCGGCGCCTGCTGATTCGACCAGCGTGATCGTCGCCAAGTGATTCATCGCGGCGATTTCGGCCAATCGCGCGTTCTTACGCTGGCCGATCTCGCTGACCGCGCCGCCTTTGACTGTGGATTCGTTGGCGATGATCAAACACTGGCGGCCTGAAACTAAACCGATACCACCGACCACGCCCACGCCAATGAACTCGTTCTCCATACCGTGACCGGCCAGTGGCGCGATTTCCAGAAAGTACGAGCCTTCGTCCAGCAGCGTCTCCACGCGTTCGCGCGGCAAAAGCTTTCCGCGCGCCAGATGGCGCCTGACGTACTGTTCGCCGCCGCCGAGCGTGGACTTCTTCAACTCTTCTCTCAAACGTTCGACGCTCGCTAGGTTTGCGGCGTAATTGGCGCGATAAGCTTCCGAATTTTTATCAACGAGAGATTTGATCGGTTGCATGCCGGTTCCACTTGAATTATTGACAGCATCGAGATTTTCGGGGACAGTAAGCGGCGCTGTATTCCTTGTCAAGCTTATCAACGAACAACCCAGATCACGATGAAGAAACACCTGCTCACATTCCTGTGCCTCATCGCTGTGTCGCCGTCTGGCGCCGTTTCGGCGCAGGAGAAGCCGCCGCCGGCTTCCGCCGAAAAACCCAACGAGAGCGAGTCGAAACCGTCAGACCCGAACAAGCGTGTCGAATTGAATATGCTCGGCAAGACCGACGCCGCTTCGGGCGAGAGCCGCCGCAACGAGAACGTCCAGTTCAATCTCGTGGACAACAACGCGCTGAAAGAACTGAACATCCGCTTGGGCACGACCGCCACTATCGTGAGCGAATTCAATCTGGCCTCCGGCTATTTCGGCGCCGAATTCGGCAACGCCCCCAAAACGTCCATCGCCATCCCCGGCCCGATCAAATCGGGCTTTCACGGGCAGATGCGCGAAACGCATCTGAGCAGCGTCACCAGCGCCAGGACTTTCTTCCAGGTCGGCGAAGTGCAGCCGGCGCACGAAAACGATTACGGATTCAATTTCGGCCTCGGCGCCTGGAAGAACGCCAAGCTCTTTGCCGAAGCAGGCCAGCAGAAGATTCGCGGCAGCGTCAACGGAAACGTGCTCGTGCCGAAACCGGACGAACGGACGCCGCTCGCCGCAGACCCCGCGACGCGCGCCATCGTGGCTAATTTTTTAGCGGCTTACCCAACGGAACTGCCGAACCGCACCGACATCAACATCCGCGCGCTGAACACCAACGCGCCGCAGGCGATTGACAACCATCAGGCGAACATCCGGCTCGATCAGAGCTTTGGGGCCAAAGACACGCTCGCGCTGCAGTACCAGTTCACCGCGCAGGCCGTCGACGCGTTCCAGTTCGTCAAGGGGCAGAATCCCAACACCGACACCAAATCGCATCTGGCGCGCATCGTCTGGACACGAAGCTGGAGCGCCAGGACGGTCGCCAACTTTTCGATCAGTTACGACCGCGTCAGCTCGCTGCTCGAACCCGATTCCGAAGCCGTCGGCCCGTTCGTGCTCGTTTCCGGGCTGACCCCGCTTGGGCCGGACGGCGCCATCCCGATTGACCGCGCGCAGAACCAGATTCGCGCGGCGGCGCAGATGCGGCGCACGATGGGCAGCCACAACCTGACCACCGGCGCCGCGCTCGTCCGCCGCCAGATCAACGGCAGCGAGACCGACGTGCATCGCGGATTCTTCTCGTTCAACAACGACTTCGGCGCCGACGCGATCACCAATCTGCGCCTGGGCAGACCGTTCCAACACCTCCGCTCGCTCGGCGACATCCATCGGGGCTTCCGGCAATGGGAGGCGCAGCTTTACGCGGGCGACAAATGGCAGATCAATCCGCGTCTGAACCTGTCCTACGGTTTGCGCTGGCAGCCGGTCACGAAGCCAGTCGAGGTCAACCGCCTGAACGAAATCTCCTACGACAGCGACTGGAACAACCTCGCGCCCAGCTTCGGCTTCGCTTACCGGCTGGCGAAAAACCTGGGCGTTGTGCGCGGAGCCTACGGGACGCATTTCGGCGAAATCTTCTTCATCAGCTATCAACAGATTCGCTTCAGCCCGCCGCGCAACCACAAGGTCGTCGTCACCGCGCCGCAGAGCCTGCTCAACCCGTTCGAGGGCAAGGTCGGCAAGCCAGCGGTTTATGCGCTCGATCCTGAGTTGGCCACGCCCTACTCGCACCAGTACAACCTGAGTTGGGAGCCGGGGTGGAACCGGGCTGCGCGCTTGCAGTTCGGTTACGCCGGCAGCCGCTCGCACAAGCTGTTTTCGTTGTGGTACCTCAACCGCGCCCGCCCGGTTGCCGATTGGAGGGAGATCACCACCGCGTCAATCAACGACCGCCGCCCAAACCAGGAGATCTCCGACCTGCGGGTGGTCGTCAACGCCTCGCGCGGATACTTCGACGCGGCGCGAGTCTCGCTCGCATTGCCAGGTTGGCGCGGGCTGACGATTGACGCGTCGTACTGGTTCAGCAAGGCGATTGACCTGGGCAGCAGTTACACCAACACCGCCAACGAGAACGATTCGCGCAAAGGCCGCAGCCAGTCCGAATCCGAGACGCACCGCGATATGAAGGGGCCGAGCGATTTCGACCAAACGCACGCGTTTCTCCTGCGCGCGAGCTATGCGATCCGCGCACCGAGATTCAACCGCTTCGTGTCGGCCGTCACCAGCGGCTGGAACCTTTCGACAGTGGCGCTGGTCAAGACGGGAATTCCGTTCAACATCTCCACCGGCTCCGACGGTCCCGGATTCGGCAACGTTGACGGCAACGGCGGCGACCGCCCCATTCTGCTCAACCCTTCGATCCTGGGACGCACCATCGCCGATCCCGACACCTCAAAGCGGTTGCTGCCGAGAGCGGCGTTCAGGTTCATTCAACCCGAAGAGATTGCGGCGCTCGGCGGACGCGGCTCGCTCGGCCGCAACGTCTTTCGCAAAGGGCCGATCCACAACCTCAACGCGGCGCTCCAGCGTTCGTGGGGGTTCAAGAAAGATTTGCGCCTGACCTTCCGCGCCGAATCCGTCAATCTGTTCAACACGCCGCAATTCGCCGAGCCGGGGTTCGAGCTGGCCAACCAGAATTTCGGCGCGATCACGAACACTCTGAACGAGGGAAGGACGTTCCGGTTTACGTTGCAGATCGGGTGGTGAGCGCGAAATAGCAAACCGTCAGGGCCGGTGATAAACTGCTGTCTGGAACGAAGGCAACAAGGGTGTCGTTCATCAATACTTGGAGCAGAGGTAAAGCAGCAATGGAAGTACTGACTGTGGATACTGAGGGCGGAATTTTCATTCCACCGGAGATTGCGAACACGTGGGGATTAAGTCCGGGAGATTCCGTCGTAGTTGTCAAGACGGCGGAAGGCGTGCTCTTACGAATTGGAGGCGTAGACTCCAAAACTCTGGAGTGGTGGAACAGCCTGAGCGAGAAAGATCGCCGGATCGCGCGGGAAGAGGCGCAAAAATACGAAGCTTTGAGCGAAGAGGAACGCGACGCCATCTGGAATGAGTTCGACGACTCGATCGAAGAGGAAGCCGAAGGAGACGAAATTGACCTTTCAACCTTCCAGCGTGCTGTTCGATAAAGGCGTGATCCGTCGTGTGTATGAACGGCGCGCAAGGCTGGCGCAAGGGCTTCAGTCAACCAGCCTCCAAGATGAGGCCGCCGATGTCTATGATCGCATAAGCGCGATTGCCCAGTGTCTTTACATCACACAGCCAACCGCCAACGTGCTGCGCCTGCGTCCGCAGCAGCACGCGGCGGCGATTTTGAATGACACGCGAGTGTTGCGGAAAGGCCGCTACTTGCGCCGGTGGGCGCGGCGATTGCGGGATTTCAATTTCTCACGAGAAGACGCGCTGATCATCGCCCACGGCAGCTTCGGCGCGGACGTTGATTCCCTGCTCGCCAGCGTTGACGTCATCGTAACCAACGACTTCAAACTGGCAAACAACTTCAAAGCTCAATACACAGACATCGAAGATCGCTTTAAGCTGATGATCAATGATCTGCTCGATCCTTATTCGGGCTTGGAACTTCCTGAAGTAATGACGACGACAGACGTGCTGGATTTGACGTAACGACACAGCTCGTCGCCGAGCTTTTCTTCCAATCCTTCTGCAATCAGATCAGTACCGCGAGCGGTAGCGAGCGTGGCTCGATCAGTCGGTCATTGATTGAGCCACGCTCGCTACCGCTCGCGGTACTGATCCGGCGCAATCCGACAACACACAACCGAAAGGCAAACAAAACAACAATGAAAAAAAAGATCAACGTAGCGATGATCGGCTATCAGTTTATGGGACGCGCGCACAGCAACGCCTGGCGCCAGGTCTCACACTTCTTCGACGTGCCCGTCGAGCCGGTGATGAAAGTCATCTGTGGCCGCCACGAAGCCGCGGTCAAAAAAGCCGCCGACGCGCTCGGCTGGGAAGAGACCGAGACTGACTGGCGACGATTGATGGAGCGCAAAGACATTGACCTGATTGACATCTGCTCTCCCGGCGACGCCCACAAGCCACAGGCCATCGCGGCGGCGGAAGCGAAGAAGGTGGTCTTCTGCGAGAAGCCGCTGGCCAACACGCTGAAAGAAGCCGAGCAGATGCTGGCGGCGGTCAAGCAGAACCGCGTTATCCACATGCTCTGCCACAACTACCGCCGCATCCCCGCCGTCACGCTCGCCAAGCAGATGATCGAAGCGGGCGAGATCGGCGACATCTTTCATTATCGCGGCACGTACTTGCAGGATTGGATAGTTGACCCGCTGTTTCCGCGCGTCTGGCGCTTGCAGAAATCGGTCGCGGGTTCGGGCGCGCTCGGCGACATCGCGTCGCATTCGATTGACCTGGCGCGTTACCTGGTCGGCGAGATCACCGAAGTTTCGGGTCTGCTCAAGACCTTTATCAAAGAGCGCCCGCTGCCCGACAACAAAAAGCAAATGGGCAAGGTTGACGTGGACGACGCCGCGCTCTCGCTCGTCAAATTCCGCAACGGCGCCATCGGATCAATCGAAGGCTCGCGCTTCGCCACAGGACGCAAGAACTACAATCGTTTCGAGATCAATGGCAGCAAAGGCAGCATCGCTTTCGATCTGGAACGGATGAACGAGTTGGAGGTTTACAAAGAGGAAGGCGCCAGCAGCGGCTTCAAAACCATCCTGGCCACAGACGCTTCGCACCCGTACTTCGGCGCGTGGTGGCCGCCGGGACACATCATCGGCTACGAGCACACGTTCACGCACACGATCTACGACCTGCTCAAAGCCGTTGACAGCCGCAAAGTCCCGTCGCCGAATTTCGACGATGGTGTGAGGAACCAGCGCGTGCTCGACGCCATCGAGCGGTCGGCGAAATCGAAGCAGTGGGAGAAGGTGTAATCGCTCAAATCAAAAACGGCCCGCCGAAGCTTTGGTGAGCTTCGGCGGGCCGCTCCTGAGACGAGAGGGGAACAACGTGATGCGGCAATGATTCGCTTTGTAGCAAGAATCGGCCGGCTGATGCGCTTACTGCCCGACCTGCGCGTTGACCGTAACGATTTCCGGCTTGGCGTCGTTCATCGCCAGACGGTCGCGTCCGGCCTTCGCCGCTTCACGCTCGGCTTTGGACTTCATCAACTCGTTCCCGCTCGTATGGCTGAGGACCTTCGCGAGGAAGTACTGGTCGCCGTAGCGGCGGAAGATCAGTTGCGGCTTGCTGCCGGCGCTGGCTTCGCACCCATGCGTGATGGCGGCGGCGGCTTGGTTCGTTTCCCAGTTGCGGATCACAATTACGTTTTGGGTGCTGCCCTGCTCGACGGTGTACTGGCCCGCCGGGAGCGTCTTGCCGTTGACCATGAAGTCGAACGGGATGTTCGCTTCGAGCTTCCTGCTCAGGCCCGCGAAAACGGCGATTGACAATGTGGCGATGACACTCAATGTGACGACGATGCTCAAAATCTGCTTTCTCATGGTTTCCTCCGTTCGGTTTCGGTGGCAGCCGCGTTCCCGCTTCGCTGCCGGCGTTTACTCACTTGCGGGAGGCTGTCTCTATTTTCCTTCCGCTGTTTGCTTACGCCTCTGCATAGTGCACGCTTCGTGCCACGGGCTGCGGACGCTTCGCCGGGGCCGGGCGTTTCACTTTAACCATCTGCCGGCAGATGAGTTATGCTTGGCGCACCGCAGCAGAGCAAATTCGTCGCGCAGCGTCGGAACCGCCGTAACGCTATCCGATCGGATAGGCCGGCTATCCGAAGAGAGAGCACACTCCGTGAGGATCGCTAAGGTGAAGAGTTTGAATTGAAAGAGCAGTTGATCAAAGAGCTTGGATCAAGCTGTGGCGAAGTTGAAAACCGCTTGAAAATGGAGGCTTGATAATGAATAGGCAAACTCAGGGCGCATTTACGAATTGGGAGAGTGCAGCGATTGTGCTGGCTCTCCTCTTGGTCGCCTTTCTGTCATTCGGACCGGCGAAGATACTTACTTCAACTCAGGGATTCGCCGAATCAACGAACACCTCGCAACCGGGTGGGATATACACCGCCGCTCAAGCCCACAGAGGACAGGCGGTGTATGACAAACGCTGCGCCGCCTGCCACGGGCTGCAGCTCGAAGGCGGTTCGTCCACGCCTCTGGCCGGGAGCCGCTTTATGGCCAAGTGGGGGAGCGGTGACAAGACTGTTGACGACCTCTACTACATCACCCGCACCCAGATGCCCTACGGCCAGGGCGGAACGCTCACCCGCCAGCAGTACATTGACGTCGTCGCCTACGTGCTCAAGGCCAACGGCTACAGGCCGGGAGAGCGGGAGCTGGCCGCAAATCCCGCGCGGCTGAAGCAGATCAAGATCGAACCGCAAGGCTCCTTCAAAGAGGTGGCCATAAACACTCCGCCGAGCAGCGACGCGAAAACCACGACTGCCGCTGGCGCCACTCTCGATCCTTCTTCAAAAGGCCCCTCGCAGGAAGAGTTGAATGCGGCGCAGACGAATACGACCGATTGGCTGATCTCAAATCACGATTACAGCGGGCAACGTTACGCAGACCTCAAACAGATCAATCAGCAGAACGCGGCCTCGCTGCGACCCGCCTGTCTGTACCAGGCCAGCGATACGAGAGCGTTCCACAACAACCCGATCGTTTATCGCGGAGTGATGTACATCACCACTCCCTCTTCGACCATCGCGATTGACGCCACGAACTGTCGCGTGCGCTGGCGTCACGACCGGAGGTCGAAGTCCATCGAGGTCTGGCTGCCGAATCGCGGAGTCGCGCTGAAAGACGGGCGCTTGATCCGCGGGACTCCGGATGGGTATTTGCTCGCGCTGGATCTGGAGACCGGGAAGCCGCTGTGGGAGCGCAAGGTCGTCGCTTCGGAGAAGAACGAAGGCGGGTTCAATATGGCGCCGACGATCTTCGAGAACCTGATCATCATCGGCCCCGGCGTCGCCGAGCAAGGGATCAAGGGCTGGGTCGGAGCGTTCAAGCTGGAAAACGGCGAACCAGTCTGGAAATTCAACACCGTGCCGGACGAAGGTGAGCCTGGCTCGGAGACGTGGGGAAAGCCCGAAGGGAAGCTGCACGGAGGAGGCTCCGTCTGGTCGCCGCTCTCGGTTGATCCTCAAGCCGGACTGGTCTACATCCCGGTCGCCAATCCGGCGCCGGATTTCTATGACGACATTCGTCCCGGCGCCAACCTCTACACCAACTCGATGATCGTGCTGGACGCGCGAACCGGAAAGTTGAAGTGGTATTACCAGGCGGTTCCGCACGACACGCACGATTGGGACCTCTCGCAAGTCAGCCCGCTCTTCACCACCAATGTTGCTGGCAAGAATCGAAAGCTCGTGGCCGTGGTCGGCAAGGATGGATTGCTGCACGCGCTTGATCGAGAGACGAAAGAGCATTTGTACGAAACGCCCGTGACCACGCGGTTGAATACAGACATTCCGGCGACCACCGAAGGTGTGCGCGCCTGTCCCGGCGTGCTCGGCGGAGTGTTGTGGAGCGGGCCGGCGTTCAATCCGCGCGCCAATATGCTCTACGTTCCCGCCGTTGACTGGTGCGGCGTGTTCATCAAGGCAAAAGAGAACCGCTTCATTCCAGGCCAGATTTATATGGGCGGATCGTACATCGAAGACCCCATCGAAAAATCACGGGGATGGCTGACGGCGATAGACGCTTCGACCGGCGCGGTCAAGTGGCGTTACGAATCGAAGAAGCCGATGCTCGCCGCCGTGACCACCACGTCGGCTGACCTGGTCTTCACCGGAGAACTGACCGGCGACTTCATCGCGCTGGATGCGCGCACCGGGAAAGTTCTACACCGATTCAACACCGGCGGGCCGATGAATGGCGGGGTGGTGACTTACGCAATCAACGGCAAACAATACGTGGCCGTCGCGTCGGGAAGCGCGTCGGGGTTCTGGCGAGCGGCGCCAGGGGCCTCGACGGTGATCATTTTTTCTCTGCCTTAATTTAATTCCTCCGCTCCGCAGGAGCCGGGAAACACCAACAGTCGCATCCGGTGCTACTTTATGGACTGTTTTTTGATCTTGAAGGTGAAACGCTGGTTGAACAGACCTGTGCCGTTGACGCCGATAATTTCTTCACGGACGTCACCCGCCGCGCCGCTGAAAGCGCCCGCCCCACCGATAATGGCGCGCAACTGTGCGCGAGCGCCTCCGTGAGGGCCTTCGGAAATCAGAACTCTGCCATCACTGAAGAGAAAATATTGGGTTCCGAAGACAAACGGCTCGGCGCCGGCCCTCCAACGGTTTACAAAGTCGGATGTTTCGCTTGAGTGGCGCTGGCAACCCTATTCGCGTCCCAGCGCAAATAAAATCGTTCGGTTCGTGCGCGACCGGATTCCGTGCGCTCACGGGTAAAGACCAATTCGGCCCGCCTCGTCGCGCCAACCGGGCTGGACAAAACCGACTGGATGCTCGGGCTGTAGCACTGGCGTTCGGGCAGATTCAATTCGCGGCGCATCCGATTGATCTGTTCGTCACAAGCGCCGAGTTCGGTCGTCTCTCTGACCGCATCGCGCAGACCCCACACGCCGTGAACCAACTCGTGCAACATAGCAAAGCCGAGATCGAAAGCCGCTATGACTTCCCGGTCGCCACGCAACTCCGCGAAGTCCGAAAAATCGAGTTGCACTTGCCGCGCCTCAATTCGCGCTTTGGTTTGAAAGTCGGTGTAGACGGTTCCCGCCGTGATGTGCGCGAAAGCTGTGCCGGGCGAAGAGTCACAGGCTTCCAACCCGATGGCCAGGCGCCCGTCAACAGTTGCGATCAGCAACTCGCGCGCGGTCGCCGAGCCGCCCACGAAGCGCGTCCGGTCGCCGAGTGTGAGGAAACCCGATTCATCAAACCGCATCTCCAGAAAGCCCGTCTTGTGGCGCAAGCTGTCAAGCACCTTCCGGAGTTGCGACGCGCTCAGCCGCCGGCTCCCGCTGCTGTTGCGCAGACCAGCCTGAGGTCGAGCCGGATCGCCTGGGGCGGTGAACACGGCCTGTGACAATGCGCAAAGGATGGTGAGTAACAAACAAAAGTTTTGCATAGCTACCTCCGCCTCCTTACGCGCAGACTGAGTCCGCAAACTGGCAGGCCAGAAAAAAATATTTACTTGCTTGGCAGATGGACAGGAGAGGTGTAATTTGCGCACGTCAGACACCAACCAATCAGCGTCGAGGAAAGCTATGGCTACGCCAGCGCCACACGAAGTCACGCAACTGCTCGTCGCCTGGAGCAACGGCGACAGGGGGGCCCTGGAGAAATTGATGCCGCTGGTCTACGACGAACTGCGCCGCCTGGCCCGGCGTTACATGAATCGGGAGCCAGCCGGCCACACGCTGCAAACCACGGCGCTGGTCAATGAAGCCTACTTGCGGTTGATCGAACAGAAGGAAGTGAAGTGGCAGAACCGCGCGCATTTCTTCGCCATCTCGGCCCAGTTGATGCGGCGGATTCTGGTGAGCATGGCGCGCGCCCGGCAGGCTGACAAACGCGGAGGCGAAGCGCGCCAGGTCTCGCTGGATGAAGCAATGGTGTTTTCAGAAGAGCGCGCGGCGGAACTGGTGGCGCTCGACGACGCGATGAATGAACTGGCGGCGCTCGATCCGCGCCGGAGCCGGGTGGTTGAATTGCGATATTTCGGCGGGTTGAGCGTTGAAGAGACGGCGGAAGTCTTGCAGGTCTCACCCGACACGGTGATGCGGGAATGGAAGAGGGCCAAAGCCTGGCTCTACTCTGAACTGAACAAACAATAGGTTGCTAACGAGAACGCGCCGTCTTTTCGCGAGAACGCGCCGTCTTTTCAGATGCCACGCGCTTGTCGCATTGGTATCTCACAAGTTCCTCGCTCCGTAGGAGCGCAATGTTTATAGATATGCGGTGAGATACTCCCCTAGCTCCGTAGGAGCGGCATCTGGCGGCGGCAGATGCCGCTCCTACGGAGCTAAAAACTGTGGTTATAACGCCGTTCTATAAACATTGCGCTCCTACGGAGCGGGAGACACTCTGACTTGTGCAGATATCAAGGCAAATCCTCTGACTACCGAAACCATGACTCCCGAACGTTATCAACAAATTGATCGGCTAGTAGACGCCGCCCTGGAACTGGCCGTTGAAGATCGCGTCGCGTTCGTCGACCAGGTCTGCGCGGGCGACGAAGAGTTACGCCAACAAGCCGGGCGACTGCTCGAAGCGCACGAGCACGAAGACAGCTTCCTGACCGCGCCCGCGCTCGAAGTGGCGGCCAAAGAGATGGCCGCGACTCCGGCTGGCCCGCTCGTCGGACAGAAGCTCGGCCATTATCAACTCCTCTCGCTGCTCGGCGTGGGCGGGATGGGTGAGGTTTACAAGGCCGAAGACCTGAAGCTCAACCGCACGGTCGCGCTCAAGTTTCTCCCGCCGGACACGGCCTTCGACGCGCACGCCAAGCGACGATTCCTGCGCGAAGCGCGAGCGGCTTCCGCTCTCAACCATCCGAACATCGTCACCATCCACGCGATTGAAGAAGTAGACGGTCAGGACGTGATCGTCATGGAGTATGTGGCCGGCGAGACACTGAAGGCCGAGATCGAGCGCGGGCCGCTGGAATTCCCGCGCGCGCTTGAGTTGGGCGCGCAAGTGGCCGTCGCCGTCGCCGCTGCGCACGAGGCCGGATTGATCCACCGCGACCTCAAACCGGCGAACATCCTGGTCACGCCGCAGGGCCAAGCCAAAGTCGTTGATTTCGGCCTGGCCAAAAAAGTTGCGGGGCCGCAGCGAGCCGAGAGCGCCGCGCCGCTGACCGGCGCTGGGTTGATCGTCGGCACCGTCGCCTACATGTCGCCCGAACAGACGCGCGGCGAAGAGGTGGATGCGCGTTCGGACATCTTCTCGCTCGGCTGCGTCTTGTATGAAGCCGCGACCGGCAAGCGACCGTTCGACGGGCCGAGCGCGCTCAGCATCCTGCACGAGATCGCTGCGGTTGATCCGCCGCCGCCGGGCGCGATCAAATCTGGTTTGCCGCGCGAGTTCGACGCGATCATCCGTCGCGCGTTGGCGAAGGACAAAGAGCAGCGCCACAGTTCGGCGAAAGAACTGGCGGCGGAGTTGAGGAATTTGCAAACGCCCGAATTCAAGGGGCGGGAGGAAAAGCGGACGCGGACGCAAAGGATGGCCGCGCTCGCCGCCATCGCCGCTTTGATCGTCTTGGCCGTGGGGCTGTGGTTCTATTGGGGCAGGGTCAATACGAATTGGGCGCGAGAGTCCGTTGCGCGGGTGGAAGGATTGATGCTGGAGGAGAAATATGGCGAGGCTTATGAGCTTGCTGTCCGAGCCGGAAAATATCTTCCGAATGATCCCGCGCTGGCGCGCTGGCTGCCGATCATCTCCGACGATCTGTCGGTTTCGACCGAACCCGCGGGCGCGAGCGTCTACCTGAAGCGATTTTCCAACGATGAATCCGGCGGCGCCCAAACACGGCGCCTGGCTGGGACCACGCCTATCAGCAACCTCAAAATCGCGCGCGGCGATTACCTCCTCTACATCGAAAAGGACGGCTACGCTCCCATCCGGCGCAGCGTCTCCAGCGCGATGGATCGCGTGAACAGGGCTGTGCTGGGGCCACGTGAACTGCGCCGGGAAACGAAGATCGTCGAAAGCAAATCCGGCGAGGCGTCATTCCTGCTTGACGCCGACTCTCCGATCCGAATCAAAACTAAACTGATCCCGGCCTCACAGTCGCCGGAGCGCATGGTCTTCGTTCCCGGCGGCGAATACAGGCTGGTCAGTTCCGGCAAACCAACCGAAGCCGCCGTCCAACTGGACGATTACTTCATTGACCAGTTCGAGGTCAGCAACCGCGAGTTCGGTGAATTCATAAACGCGGGCGGGTATTTGAAGAAGGAGTTCTGGAAATATCCATTCATCAAGGACGGCAAGCCGCTCTCGTGGGAAGAGGCGATGCGGCTACTCAAGGATCGCACCGGCTTGCCCGGCCCGCGCGGTTGGTCGAATCAGAAATATCCCGACGGCAAGGATGATCATCCCGTAACCGACATCACGTGGCACGAAGCCGGGGCCTACGCGGCGTTCCGTGGCAAGCAGCTTCCGACCATTTTTCAATGGGAGAAGGCGGCGCGTGGTGGAGCGATGAACCGGATTACCGGATTTGTCATGCCTTGGGGATTGATCAACCCCGGAGAGCAGCTTGGCAAGCGCGCAAACATTATGGGGAGCGGGACGGTGCCGGTCGCCAGCCTGGAATTCGGGATGAGTCGGTATGGCTGCTACCAGATGGCCGGCAACGTCGCGGAGTGGCTCCTCAACGCGCAGGCGGATGGCTTCACCGTCGCCGGCGGCTCGTGGAAAGACCCGCCGTACCTCTTTTCGTATTTTGGCGCAGTTCCCGGTTTCAACAGCGTCAACACGCTGGGATTCCGGTGCGTCCTTAATTCTTCAAACCCAACTGGGGATCAGGGCGCGATGCCGCTCAACCCCGGCGATGCGATCCCGTTCTACAAACCAGTCAGCGATTCCCAATTTCAGGCGATGCTTCGTCATTATCAGTATGACAAGACGCCGCTCGATCCGCAGATCATGGAAGTGAAAGAGACCGACCTCTGGCGCCGGGAAAAGATCAGCTTTGCCGGCGCCGCCAGCGCGCGCGCGTTCGCCTATCTTTATCTCCCGAAAAACGCCTCACGCCCGCTGCAAGTGATCCAATACTACCCCGGCGCCGGCGTGGACATTGGCTTGACCGTACCGGACGAGGTTGAAGGGCACGCCGCTCCCTACATCAAAGCAGGCCGCGCCGTCTTCGCAGTGGTCCTCAAAGGTTATAGTGAACGGCCCCAACCGCCGAATTACACTCCAGCGGGCAGAGACTCGGTGAGGTTACGCGGGGCCGTGGTCAACAAGGTGATTGATAGCCAGCGCGGATTGGATTATCTGGTCACGAGAAGCGAGATTGATCCGGGCAAGATTGCCTTCTTCGGGGTAAGCATGAACCAGACAAGAATGTCGCTGCTTGGCGTCGAGACCCGTTACGCTGCGGTCATCCTGATGGGTTGCGGTTATCCATTTCCGGGGTTAATCCCGGAGACCGATGCGGTCAATTTCCTGCCACACGCCAGACCGCCCAAGCTCTGGATTCACGGCCGGTACGACGAGATCATTCCCTTGAAGACGGGGGCCGAGCCGTTCTACAAACTGCTCGGCGAGCCGAAGCAGATGTTCTTGCACGATGGAGGACACATCCCGCCGCTTGAGGTCTCCGTTCCGGCAATCAACAGTTGGCTGGACAAAACGATGGGACCAGTCAAGCGGGATTGATTCAAGGCTCATTGCGGCCGGCGCGCGTATCCATTGAACCATTCCCTAAAACAATCGAGGAGAGTTATGACAGTCAACGTTGAGAAGAGCGGGGCGATCACCACCGTCATCCTGAATCGGCCCGAAGTCCGCAACGCCGTTGATCGCGCGACGGCGCAGGCTTTGGCCGGCGCTTTCCGCGAATTAGAAGCCGATGACCAGGCGCTGGCCGGCGTGCTTTACGGCGACCACGGAACGTTTTGCGCAGGCGCGGATTTGAAAGCGATTGCCGAAGGGCGCGGCAATCGGGTTGATCCCGAAGGCGACGGGCCGATGGGGCCTTCACGGATGCTGCTAAGCAAACCGGTGATTGCGGCGGTTTCAGGTTACGCTGTAGCAGGCGGCTTGGAGCTGGCGCTCTGGTGCGACCTGCGCGTGGCGGAAGAAGACGCGGTGATGGGAGTATTCTGTCGCCGCTGGGGCGTGCCATTGATTGATGGCGGCACGGTTCGATTGCCGCGATTGATCGGGCTTGGCCACGCGCTGGATTTGATCCTGACCGGCAGACCCCTTAGTGCGCGCGAGGCTTTGCAGATGGGCTTGGTCAACCGCGTAGTTCCGAAAGGCAAGGCGCGCGAAGAGGCCGAGAAGCTGGCGCGCGAGATCGCCGCGTTCCCTCAAGTCTGCCTGCGCGGAGATCGAATGTCGGCTTACGAACAGTTCGATCTGAGCTTGACTGACGCGCTTCGGAACGAGTTCAATCACGGCCTGAAATCATTACAAGCCGGAGCGGCGGAAGGCGCGGCGCGGTTTGCGCGCGGCGCAGGAAGACATGGATCATTCGCCACACAAGGAGAACAAGATGACAAAACCGATGAGCGCCAGTGAAGAGCAGATCAGTTGGTTCCCGGTTCCGAGCGAAGATCAACTGCCGGAGAACCTGCGCGGGCTGTTCAACAAAGCGAAAGAGAAGATCGGCTTCGTGCCGAACGTCTTTCGCGTTTACAGCTTCCGCCCCGAACGGTTGAGCGCGTGGTTCGCGCATTACAAACAACTGCACGAGCCGACGGAAAACTTGAACGCCGCCGAACGCGAGATGATCGCTGTCGCCGTTTCGATGGCCAACGGGTGCTTGTACTGTTTGGTCGCGCACGGCGCGGCGCTGCGCGAGGCGTTGGGCGATCCGATCAAGGCCGACCGCATCACGCTCGATTACAAACGCGCGGGGCTTGACGCAAAGATGGAGGCCGTCCTGGACTTTGCGGCGAAGCTGACGAAATCACCGACTGATTGTTCGCCGGAAGACCTTGAGCATTTGAAGAGTTTCGGTTTGACGCAGGAAGAGGTCTGGGACGTGATCGAGATTGCGGCGATGTACAACTTCACCAATCGAATGGCGTCGGCGACGGGAATGATCCCGAACCGGGAGTATCACGCGCTGGCGCGTTGATGAATTTGAGATTTGAGATTCCAGACAAGGAGCATAAGCTATGGCGATCAAAGGCGATCTGGCGCACTGGGAGGCTGAAGATTTCGGCGCTGAATTGATTGATCTGACGCTCGGCGATCTGCTCGATCGGCGCGCGGATGAAAAGCCGGATAAAGAGGCGCTCGTCTACAACTATTCTGAAATCGGACTCAATCTGCGGATGAACTACCGCCAGTACCGCGACGAAGTGAACCGGCTGGCGAAGGGATTGATGGCCATCGGCGTCGAGAGAGACAACCACGTGGCGGTCTGGGCCACGAACGTGCCCGAATGGGTCTTCCTCGAGATGGCTCTGGCGAAAGTCGGGGCCGTGCTCGTGACGATCAACACCAATTACCGCGCGGCTGAAATCGAGTACGTGCTGCGGCAGGGCGACATCAAGACGCTCTTCATGATCGAGGAGCATCGAGGCAATCCATATCTCGAATCGGTCTACAGCGTCGCGCCGGAGATCAAACACTTGAGCGATCCAGCCAATCAAACACTACAAAGCGAAAACCTGCCGCGACTCGAACGCGTCGTGTTGATCGGCAATGAACCCAGGCCCGGCGTGATGCTCTACTCGCAGGTAATGGCTTTGGGCGAGAGCGCGCCGGACGAGACGTTGAAAAAGAGACAGGCGAGCGGCAATCCTCACGATGTCGTGCAGATGCAATACACCAGCGGCACGACCGGTTTCCCCAAAGCGGTGATGCTGACTCATTACAACCTGATCAACCAGTCGCACGTCGCCTGCACGCGCGGAGACCTGCGCGGAGACGAACGCTACGTGACGGCGATGCCCTATTTCCACATCGCGGGCAGCCTCGGCGCAATCGTCTACTCGATCTACCTGGGCTGCACGCTGATTCCGATGACCACTTTCGATCCGGGCAAACAGCTTGAATTGTTCGATCAGGAAAAAGGCACGTTCACCTTCGCCGTGCCGACGATGCTGGTAGCGATGCTCAACCACCCGCGCTTCGCCGAATTCGACCTCTCAAGCCTCCGCAACATCTTCACCGGCGCGACGCCAGTCCCCGTGGTGCTGATGGAGCAGATCAAGGAGAAGATCGGCGCCGATTGCGCAATCGTCTTCGGGATGACCGAGACCTGCGGCGCGGTGACGCAATCGTTCCACACCGACAGCTTCGAGCTGAAAGCCGCCACGGTCGGGCTGCCGATCCCCCACACCTCGATCAAGATCGTCAATCCGGCAACGGGCGAGACCTGCGCCTTCGGCCAATCGGGCGAGCTGTGGACCAGAGGCTTCTCGAACATGAAGGGCTATTACAACCTGCCCGAAAAGACTGCTGAGACGATTGACGACGAAGGCTGGCTGCACACCGGTGACCTGGCGGTGATGCGCCCCGACGGTTACATCAACATCGTCGGGCGCGTGAAGGATATGATCATTCGCGGCGGCGAGAACATTTATCCTGCCGAGATCGAAGCCTTCCTGATGCGCCACCCGAAGATCGCCGAGGCGCAGGTCGTCGGCCTCCCCGACCAGTTTATGGGCGAAGAGGTCTGCGCGGTCGTCCGCGTTAAACCTGGTGAGGAGTTGAGCGAAGACGAAGTCCGCGAATATTGCAAGGCTGGAATCAGCCGCCACAAAGTCCCCAAGTTCTTTCGCTTCGTCGAATCGTTCCCGCTCACCGCCAGCGGCAAGGTGCAGAAGTTCGTGCTGCGCGAGATGCTGATCAAGGAGATGGGATTGGAAGACGTGGCTGGCATCAAGACGGCCTGACATACGACAGATCAGAGACAAACCGGCGCAGCTTAAGCAGTGACAGGTATCGCGACTATGATCGTCTGCACGTCGTATTTGTCTTGCACCGCCCACTCGATTTCAACTATCTGATTCTGCGCTGTGAGCCGCTCTTCGGGACGAATCGGCAGATAAGCGCGCAAGTGGATGTCTTCTCCTTCAACCGGCTCGCAAGGCTCGAGACGGACACCAGGAAATTCCCGTTGCATATTCAGGATCAGTTCGGCAGCGGCCAATCCGACGGCCGTTGGCGCCGAATGGCGGATAGCAGGTTTCATAATTCATCCTTCAGAGCGCCCAGCCGGTGTGATGGGCAATGATTTGTAATGTCTCTCGAATAACGTCCAGGCCAAATTGAGCTTCCGTACTCAACGCCGGATTCGCATCATAGTCTACTGAGATGCGCAAGCGATAGAGAGTGTCGAGCCTATTCCGCAAGGTCGCCAGCGCCGTAGGCAGCAACACCGGGGACGTCCATTGCCCGCGACAGAACTCATTGATCAGACCGCCATGCCGCCACAAGCCTAGTGGGGGATCGCCAACGGCAGCCCATATCGCCTGATAACAAGCATAATAACTGCGCGTCAGGCTCTCGCCATAGAGCTGATGATCAAAGCAAAGTTGAGCGGCTTGCAGCTTCTCCTTGGCATTAGCCCAGCGGCGAGCTTGTTCGATTGCGTCCATCGTGCCTCGATTACGTTGTAGCGCCCGGGGCCTTTCTGCAGCAGCGCCAGCGCCGTCCCGGAAATTGTTCCCACATGTCCCAGATGCTAAACTGTGCACTCAAAATCCTCAATGCCGCGCGGCCCTTGACGGTCGTGCAGAACTGGACGGCGCGGTCAAAGCAATGCGGCGGCGGGCGGCATGGTCGAACAAAAAGGTGAGGTGATGAAAACCATCAGAATCGCAAACGGGCAAGGCTTCTGGGGCGACTGGCTCGAAGCCCCGATTCAACTGGTCGAGCGCGGCACGCCCGGCTCCCAGATAAATTACCTGACGCTCGATTACCTGGCCGAGATTACGATGTCCATCCTGCAGAAGCAGAAGTCGCGCGATCCGAACGCCGGTTACGCGCGCGATTTCCTCTACGTCGTCAGCCGCACGCTGCCGAAATGTTTGGAGCGCAATATCAAGATCGTCGCCAACGCGGGCGGCGTCAATCCGCAGGCTTGCGTGGCCGCTCTGGCCGAGGTCGTCAAGAAGCTCGGCCTTTCAGGGCAGGTCAAGGTCGGCGTAGTCGCGGGCGACGACATTATGGACAGGCTCGATGAATTCATCGCGCAGGGCATCGAGCTGAAAAATATGGACACGGGCGAGCCGCTTTCCACCATCCGTGATCGAGTGCAGAGCGCCAATGTCTATTTCGGCGCGGCTCCGATTGCCGAGGCTTTGAAACAAGGCGCGCAGATCGTCGTCACTGGACGATGCACTGACACTGGGTTGACGCTCGGCCCGATGATTCACGAGTTCGGCTGGAAGCTGGATGATTGGGACAAGATCGCCACTGGCACAATCGCTGGCCACATCATCGAATGCGGCGCGCAAACCACCGGCGGCAACTGCCAGGTTGATTGGCAAACGATCCCCGATTTCTGGGACATCGGCTATCCGATTGTCGAAGCCAGCGAGGATGGATCGTTCGTCGTCACGAAGCACGAAGGCACTGGCGGACGCATCACCGTCGCTGGCGTCACCGAACAGTTGATGTACGAGATGGGCGATCCGAAGAATTACATCACACCGGACGGCGTCGCTAACTTCACGACGATCAATCTTGAACAGGACGGCGAGAACCGCGTGCGCGTGTCGGGCGTCAAAGGCCGCGCGGCGACCGATATGTACAAAGTCTCGATCAGCTTCGCCGACGGGTTTAAAGCCGCTGGCGGTTTGATCTACGCCTGGCCCGACGCTTACGCGAAAGCCAAAGCCGCCGACGCGATGTTGCGGCGCAGGCTGGAGAATCTGGGCTTGAAGTTCGACGAGATTCTGTCGCAATTCATCGGCGTCAACGCCACGCACGAAGGGCTAGGCGGCGAACCATCGCCCAATCTGGCCGAAGTGATGTTGCGCGTCAGCGTGCGCGCAAATGACAAGGCCCCGGTCGAACGATTCACGATGGAGCTTGCGCCGCTGGCTCTGGCCGGGCCGCCGACGGTGACTGGCTTCGGCGGCGGGCGACCGAAAGTCGAAGAGGTCGTGGCTTATTGGCCGGCGCTGATTCCGAAATCGGCCGTTGCGCCGAAGGTTGAAGTGATCACCGTTTAGCCTGAAAAACCCCATGGTTCGAGTTTCCTGGTTCTCTTACTGGCGTTCGGCATTGTCTTTCCATATCAATCCGCGCCGGCCACGACGACAAAGCCACAGCGCGCGCTGGCGCTCACGTTCGACGACCTGCCTTACGTCAATCCCAGCCGTTCGAGTTATCTGCCCAACGCGCAGCGCGCAACAACCGGGATTCTGCGCGTCTTGAAATCGCACCACGCCCAGGCCAGCCGCAAAAGACACGCTGGTGACTAATGGCGGGCCGTCGTGGCTGTGGCGTTGGATGAAGAGCCTGGGAATGAACGTGAGTTTCCGTGGCGACCCCGAACCGCCGCAGTGAGTCACGGATTTGTACCAACAAGCATCAAGCCGATAGGCCGATAGGCCGATAGGCCGATAGGCCGATAGGCCGATAGGCCGATAGACAAGCTATGGCGCGAAATATCCCGACAGATCAACGATGAAATGTGTCGCGGCGCTGGTGAAGATCTTGAAGGCTCCGTCCGGGCTTAACCCCACCACGAACGAGTTCGGCACAATATGGTTTGAGGTGAAGTTCAGGTTCGACGCGTTGGGGAGCGTCGCGTCGCTCGGGAAGAGCGTGACGAAGCCGCCGCCGGACTGGAAGTTGACCACCGTCGCGTTGCCCAGCACCGACTTCGCACTGGCTGGGACCGTCTGCCCCTCGCAGCTCATCTGCGCTTGCAGCGTGAAGATGCTGCCTGCTCCAAGCGGCGTGTTCGAGGGGATGCAGCTCACGAACGGATCGGGCCGTGTGTCCAACCACCGCGCGGGCGCCGACAGCGGATAGAACAACAGCCCCTGCCCGTTCTCGTCCACTGCCTGGTCGCTGAAATAGCCCGCGATGTCCACGATGAAGTTGGTCGAGGCGCTGGTGAAGATGTTGAAAGAACCGCTGGCGCTCAAGCCCACCACGAACGAGTTCGGCACGATGTGGTCGGTGGTGAAGTTGAGATTCGAGGCGTTCGGGAGCGTGGCGTCGCTCGGGAAGAGCGTGATGAAGCCGCCGCCGGATTGGAAGTTGACCACCGTCGCGTTGCCGACAAGGGCTTTGGCAGAGGCGGGGATGGTCGCGCCGCTGCAATTACCGACCGCAGGTAGGGTCATCGTGCCGCCGCCAACCAGCGGTGTGCTGGAGGCGAAGCAACTGGTGAAGGGATCGGGCCGCGTGTCGAGCAACCGCACGGGCGCTGGCAGCGGGTGGAAATACAACCCTCCCGCGCCCGGCGGCGCGTAATAGCCCGTGATGTCAATGATGAAGTGAGTCGAGGCGCTGGTGAAGATCTTGAGCGCGCCGTCGCTGCCCAGTCCCACCGTGAACGAATTGGGCACGATGTGGTTGGCGGTGAAGTTGAGGTTCGAGGCGTTGGGCTGCGCGGCGTCGCTGGGGAAGAGCGTGATGAAGCCGCCGGAGGATTGGAAGTTGACGACTGTCGCGTTACCCACCACTGCCTTCGCCGACGCTGGGATGGTCAAGCCGTTGCAATTGCCGACCGCGGGTAGCGTCAACACGCTGCCGCCGGTGAGCGGATCGCTGGAAGGGACGCAACTGGTGAAAGGGTCGGGCCGCGTGTCGAGCAGCCGCACCGGGAATGGCAGCGGGTAGTAGACCAGGCCGTTGCCGCTGATGATGAGCGTGTAGTTGTGCTCGCCGAAACAGTTGTTGGCGTCGGTGGCGCGGACGGTGAAGGTGAATGTGCCTTGCGCGCTCGGCGTGCCCGACAACACACCCGTCGTCGCGCCGAGCAATAACCCGCCCGGCAATGCG
>Ga0247727_10001660_pt1 | contig 52229 bp, 40 predicted proteins | sample WisWelCaveWW1625_FD_202498 | JGI IMG/M metagenome (GOLD analysis project Ga0247727, IMG submission 202498) | Biofilm microbial communities from Wishing Well Cave, Virginia, United States - WW16-25 | ecosystem: Environmental > Aquatic > Deep subsurface > Groundwater > Cave microbial mat | place... | reverse complement strand
CGGCGAAGATCCACAACATGGAGCTGATGCTGCAACCATCCCAACCCCAGTAAGCCGTAGGCTTACTGGGGTTGGGGAAGTACCAACAAACATCAAAAAAAGTGTCAACCATTTTCAGGACGTGACATTTTTTGCTTTTGGCTCTTCGCGCTATGCGCTTTGCCCTCTGCATTTTGTCACCAACTTTTTTGAGTTTCATTTGTAATTATGACAGAACAAAACGATGCGCTGCTGGTGCAGCAATGTCTTGAAGGCAACGTCAAGGCCTTCGAGGCCATCATCGACAAGTACCAGAAGACGATCTTCAACGTGGCGCTACGGATTATCAATGATAATGATGACGCCGAAGACATCGCTCAAACAGTTTTTATCAAGCTCTATGAAAAGCTTGCTTCTTTTGATTCGCGGCGCAAATTTTTCAGTTGGCTGTACCGGATGGCGATCAACGAGTCGCTCAATTTTCTCAATCAGAAAAAACGATTTGAAGGCCTGAACGACGCGCTGCTTTCGGACGACAAAACACCCGAGGAAAGCTACGAAGAAAACGAAATGACCCAGCAGATCGAGAGCGCCCTGATGCACTTGGAGCCGGAGCAGCGAGCCTTGATCGTGCTCAAGCACTTTCAAAACCTTGCGTATCAGGAAATCAGCTATATCATGGATATTCCTGAAAAGATGGTCAAATCCAGGCTGTACTCGGCGCGGCAATTGTTAAAAGATGTTTTGCTAAGAAGAGGATTTGTTGCCAATGATTGAACAAAAATACATCGAGTTAATCAATAAGAAGATCGACGGGGAAATTACCCCTTCGGAATCTGTCAAGCTGCAGGACTACCTTTCACGGCGCCAAGAGGCCGAGCAGGTTCATGATGAGCTTATGGCCACATCAACGTTGTTGAGCAAAATGCACGAAGTTGAACCGCCAAGCAATCTAAAGAAGAAAATTCTGAACGAAATCCGGCCGGATCTCTACAACGTCCCCCAAAAGACCTCACTCTGGAACGCCATCAAGAATCTCATCGGAGTCGATTTCGGCGCGTCATCCCACAGACTCAAATATGGGTTCTCTTTTGTTTTTGGTTTGGCGGCTGGTTTGTTCATTTACTCGGTATTCGCCAACAACACTCTTGATGAAAAAGGCTCTGTGGAGATTACCGATCTGTATGGCACAATCATGCAACGAGAGGCATCGACCCGGTTTACACAGGCGGACAAAGCGTCAATCAATCTTCCCCAGGTTTCAGGAACGGTCAGCATCAAATACTCCGAAAATCTCCTCTTTACAGAGTTGTTTCTTCGGGCATCGCAAAAAATCGATCTCGTGCTCGAGTATGATGAAAATCTCCTCGTCTTGAATTCTTTTGCCAAATCGAATATCGATGAAAGCAACACACTGACGGCGAATGTGAATTCGCTCAAACTTTCAGAAGTTGGCGAAGGCAAATATGCTTTCGTCTTTAATCGGAAAACGCCCGTCGCCGTATCGATGCGATTCAAGATTTACTCGGCTTCTAACTTGCTCTACGAGAAATCCTTGGAAGCCGCGGTTTCTGACGAATAAATCGCCCGGCGATAATAAATTTCGAAACTACTCGAACTTTTGATTTGTCGAGCTGTATTTAGCACAGAAAATTCAAATGGATTTCATTTTAACCGGGAGGTAGTCATGGAAAACGCGAAGAACCTGCTCAGTGGTCGGAAAGGCGCCGTTCTGATCGGCGGCGCGATAGTGGCGGTCATCGCGATTGTCTATTTTTCGTTTTTCTACCCGCCGCCCTCACAAGAAGATGCGGCAGGCACGATCGGCGGCGTGAAAAAGGCGGATAAATATCGCGCCGATCAAATGAGCGAAGCGGACGTCGTGCTGACCTCTGCTCAAATTCAAAACCTGCTGCAGAATGATGACATTCAAAAATTGGTTGGAAATAAGGAATTTCAGGCCGCGCTGCAAAGTCCGGCCTTTCAGGCGCTTTTGAGCAGTGTCGAGTTGCAGGCCGCCTTAAGAAGCCCCGAGCTGCAAGCCGCATTACAAAGCGCCGAATTGCAGGCGGCGCTGAAAAGTCCTGAATTGCAAGCGGCCTTGCAAAGCACTGAGTTGCAGGCCGCACTGCAAAGTCCGGCCTTTCAGGCGCTTTTGAGCAGTGTCGAGTTGCAGGCCGCGTTGAGAAGTCCCGAGCTGCAAGCGGCGCTGAAAAGCCCGGAGCTGCGGGCCGCGTTGAAAAGCCAGGAGCTGCAGGCCGCATTGAAAAGCCCGGAGTTGCAAGCTGCGTTGAGAAGTCCCGAGCTGCAAGCGGCGCTAAAAAGCCTCGAGCTGCAGGCCGCCCTGAAAAGCCTGGAATTGCAGGCCGCCCTGAAAAATCCGGAGTTGCAAGCGGCGTTGCGCAATCCCGAGCTGCAGGCGGCTTTGCGAAATCCGGAATTGCAGGCTTCGCTGAAAAGTGCGGAATTGCAGGCGGCGTTGAAAAGCCCCGAGCTGCAAGCGGCATTGAAAAATCCTGAGTTGCAAGCCGCCTTGAAAAGTCCCGAGCTGCAAGCCGCATTGAAAAGCGCCGAGTTGCAAGCCGCGCTGAAAAGTGCGGAATTGCAAGCTGCGTTAAAAAGTTCTGAGTTGCAAGCCGCATTGCGAAGCCCAGAGTTGATGGCCGCGCTGAAAAGCCTAGAGTTGCAAGCCGCGTTGAAAAGCCCCGAGCTGCAGGCCGCATTGAAAAGTCCTGAATTGCAAGCCGCATTGAGGAGCCCGGAGTTGCAGGCGGCGTTGAGAAATCCTGAATTGCAGGCGGCGCTGCAAAATGCCGAGTTGCAGGCCGCATTGAAAAGTCCTGAATTGCAAGCCGCATTGAGGAGCCCGGAGTTGCAGGCGGCGTTGAGAAATCCTGAATTGCAGGCGGCGCTGCAAAATGCCGAGTTGCAGGCCGCCCTGAAAAGCGCCGAGCTGCAAGCTGCTTTAAGAAGTCCTGAGTTTCAGGCCGCGTTGAGAAACGTTGAGCTTCAAGCCGCACATTAAACGACTCGACGGCCCATCATGAGCTGGCTTTAGCAAGAGCTTCGACGCCGAAAGCCGGCAAGAAATAAAGAGGAGATGGCATGGACAAATCCATGCCATCTCCTTTTGCTATTCGAAAGCAAATTGCCGTTCCCATGAAAAACAAAACGAAAACGAGCCTGATACTCCCGGCCATACTCCTATGTTTCGTTCCCGGGCTTTATGCGCAATTTCGTATGTTCGAGACGCCGAATTTGCGGCTGATTTATTATAGCCAGACACACGAGTTCCTGGTGCCGCATATTGCCCGCTGTTTTGAAAATTCCTTAAAATTCCATCGCCAACTTTTTGATTACACGCCGACGGAAAGAGTTACCATTTTTCTGCAGGATTTGCGCGATTATGGATATGGCGGCGCAGAAACCGTGCCGAAAAACGTCCTCGTCATCGGCATGGCGCCGTTCAGTTATGATTACGAAACGATGCCGGCCAACGAGCGCATGAACTGGATGATGAACCACGAGCTTGTTCATATCGTGACGATGGACAAGGCCTCGCCTGCTGATCACTTTTACCAAACCATATTTTTCGGCAAAGTCGCGCCGAATGCCACGCATCCGATCTCGATGCTCTACAGTTATCTCACCAACCCGCGCCGATACTCGCCGCGCTGGTTTCTCGAAGGCAGCGCGGTTTTTCTCGAGACCTGGATGGCCGGCGGGTTGGGCCGCGCGCTCGGCGGCTACGACGAAATGGTTTTTCGCACCATGGTGCGCGACAGCAGCCATATTTATGACATCGTCGGCCTGGAATCCGAGGGCACCGCCATTGACTTTCAAGTTGGCGTCAACGCGTATCTTTATGGCACGCGCTTCATGAGTTATCTGGCCGACCAATATGGCCCGCAGAAGCTCATCGCCTGGATCGCACGCGCCAACGGCACCAAGGCTTACTATGCGGCTCAGTTCAAAAAAAATTATGGCACTTCACTCGATGATGAATGGTCGCGCTGGATCCAATATGAGCATGGCTGGCAACAGGCAAATCTCGACTCCCTGCGGCGAAGCCCGATCACGCCGTATCGTCCCATTTCGCAGCGCGCGCTCGGCTCGATTTCGCGCACTTTTTTTGACGCTGCCAATCGAAAACTTTATGCCGCCATTCGTTACCCCGGCCAATTGCCTCATCTCGTTGCCATCGATGTTAACGATGGCAGCATCAAAAAAATTGGCGAGGTCAAAGGCTCTGCTTTGTATTATGTGACCTCGCTGGCTTACGATCCTGCCGCCGGCGTTCTGTATTACACGACCGACAATAACGGCTGGCGCGATGTCAATATGGTGGATATCAAAACCGGCAAAGCGAAGACACTGCTCAAAGATGCGCGGATCGGTGACTTGGCATTCAATCGCGCCGACCGCTCGCTGTGGGGCGTGCGGCATTATCTCGGCATCTCGACGCTGGTTCGAATGCCGCCGCCATATCAGGAGTGGAATCAGATTTACTCTCTGCCCTATGGCAAGGATATTTTTGATCTCGATATTTCTCCGGATGGCGCGATGCTCGCGGCGGCGCAGGTTGAAATAAGTGGGCGGCAAAAACTCGTTAAAATGGATATTGCCAAGCTGCTGAGCGGCGACACCTCACATGAAGTGCTTTTTGATTTCGAGAATAGCGCGCCGGCGAATTTCGTTTTTTCGTCCGATGGCAAGCATTTGTACGGCTCATCTTACTATTCCGGCGTATCCAATATCTACCGCTACGATTTTGACACCCAGGAGATGCACGCGCTCAGCAACTGTGAAACCGGCTTCTTCCGGCCTGTGCCGATCTCGGACGACTCGTTGCTCGTCATGCGCTACACCGGCAAGGGTTTCGTTCCGGTGATGATCCCCAACCGCTCGCCCGAGCAAGTCAGCGCGATCAATTTCCTCGGCAATGCTGTTGTGGAAAAACATCCGATCGTCAGAAGCTGGCAGGTTGGCTCACCGGCGTTGGTCAAGCTTGATTCGACGAACACCTCCACACGCCAATACAGCTTGCTGCGCGATATTCAGCTTGCTTCCGCTTATCCGATCGTGGAAGGCTACAAGGACTTTGCGGCTGTCGGTATGGCCATCAATTTCGCCAACCCGCTCGGCTTGAGCGGTTTTAGTCTCGCCGCCTCCTATTCGCCAAATGAAAATTTGCCCGCTTCGGAAAGAGTTCATCTCGGCTTCGATTTTTATCAATGGCAGTGGAAAATCAGCGCCAAATACAACGACGCCGATTTTTATGATTTGTTCGGCCCCACCAAAAGAAGCCGCAAGGGATATTCGCTGGCTTTGCAATACAAAAAGAATCTCATCTTTGACGAACCGAAAGCGCTCGATTACACGATCAAGATTGCAGGCTATGGCGGCTTGGAAAAGCTGCCCGATTTTCAAAACGTCGCGGCCTCGTTCGACAAGTTTCTCACGCTGAACACGGGCTTGCAATACCATAATTTGCGCAAGTCGCTCGGCGCGGTGGATGATGAAAAAGGGGTGCAGTGGCAATTGATGGCGCAAAGCAATTATGTTAACGAGAAGCTCTTCCCCCGCGTTTATGCCGCTTTGGATTACGGCATCCCCCTGCCGATCAATCACTCCGCCATCTGGGCCAGAACTTCCTTCGGCCATTCTTTTGGCGACCGCGACGAGCCGTTTGCCAATTTTTATTTCGGCGGTTTTGGCAATAATTGGATCGATTACTTGCCGGAAAAACGTTACCGCGACTACGACAGCTTTCCCGGCATCGAGCTGAATGCCGCCGGCGGAACGAATTATGGCAAAGCCTTGTTGGAATGGACGCTACCGCCGCTGCGCTTTCGCCGGTTGGGGCTCCCGACGTTTTATTGCAATTGGGCCCGCCTGGCGCTATTCTCCTCGGGCCTGGTGACGAACCTCGATAGCAAAGCAAGCCGCAGAAAGCTGGCGAATTTTGGCGGCCAGCTCGATTTTCGTCTTGTTATGTTATCCCATCTCAATACGACTTTGTCATTCGGATATGGCGTGGCTGCCGAAAAAGGCCAACGCCCGGCCAAAGAGTTTATGGTTTCGTTGAAGATTCTATGAGACGTTCGTAGTAGTGCTTTGAGGCACAAGATTTTTGGAGTCAGGGAACATCTCAACTATACAACAAGGTTTTGTATTAACTCAATGCTTTACGCCTAAAGGCGTCACTACAAACGTTACCTCTTGCGCATGAACGTCGTCAAAATTCTCGTCAGTCTGCTCCCCGTATTTCTTTTCCTCGCGGCGCTGGTGTTTTTGGATAGCTACAAGCTCGTCAAGCTGCGCTCGATTCTTTTAACCCTGCTCGCCGGCGCCATCGTGGCCGTAGTTTGTTTGCTGATCAACAGTTGGGTTTTGCAACGGTTCGCTTGGGAAGTGTCTTCTTATTCCCGCTACATTGCCCCCGTCGTCGAAGAAACTTGCAAAGCAGTTTATCTCATCTATTTGGTGCGGTCGAAAAAAATCGGCTTCATGGTTGATGCCGCGATTCACGGCTTTGCTATCGGCGCCGGATTCGCAGTTATTGAGAATATCTATTATCTGCAATCGCTGCAAAGCTCTAATTTGTTTCTCTGGATCATCCGCGGCTTTGGCACGGCGATCATGCACGGCGGCGCGACGGCGATCTTTGGCATTATCTCTAAAAGTTTTTCCGACCGGCGCGTCTCGGAAAAACTTCGAATGTTTCTTCCCGGCTTGCTCGTTGCAATCTTTATTCACTCGTCCTTCAATCATTTCATCCTGCCGCCTTTGATCTCCACAATCAGCATCGTCATCTTTCTGCCGTTGATCATTGTCTTCATCTTTGCCCAGAGCGAAAAAGCGACGCGCGTGTGGTTGGGGGTGGGGTTCGACACGGAGATGGAATTGCTCGAGATGATTACGACCGGCAATTTGGCGGAAAACAGAATCGGCAGGTATTTGCACTCGCTGAAAGCGCGATTCCCCGGGGAGATGGTTGCTGACATGCTGTGCCTGTTGCGCCTGCACGTGGAATTATCGATGCGGGCAAAGGGAATGTTGTTGATGCAGGGCGTGGGATTTCGTGTCGCGCAAGATCCGGAGATCAAAGAAAAATTCGATGAGCTAAAGTATCTCGAAAAAAGCATCGGCAAGACCGGGCAGCTTGCCATTTCACCGTTTCTTCACAAAAGCAGCCGGGATTTGTGGCAATTGTATATGCTGGGGAAGAAGTGAAATCGTCATGTACTTGTGCTCTTACTCTATCTCTTTCTCGTACTCATACTCTTACTCGTCTTTCAAGAAGTTCAAAAGCGAGTAAGAGTATGAGTACGATTAGGAATAGGAGTAAGAAAGAACAACGATCCGTCCTTCAACAATATTCGCAGATATTTACAGTCAAAGAATTCCCGTTCTCTCCACTTCTATTTCTTCACCGCTCCAGCTTCATCCCCCTGCTGCATCGTCGTAAAAATTTTCCCGACCGCGCCAACAATGCCGGCAACATCCGACAAGTTCGACGGGATGATCATCGCATTGTTCTTTTGCGCCAGCTTGCCAAACTCACCGAGATACTGCTCGGCAATTCTTAAATTCACCGCCTGCAAGCCGCCCTTTTCATTGATGGCCGTGGCGATTTCGCGAATGCCTTTGGCCGTAGCCATGGCCACGCGCTCGATTTCCTGCCCGCGGCCTTCGGCTTCGTTGATGCGCTTCATCTTCTCGCCTTCCGACTTCGCAATCGCCTCCTGCTTGTCGCCCTCGGCGCGATTGATCTTCGCCTGCTTGTCGCCCTCCGACTCGGCAATCAGCGCGCGCTTCTCGCGCTCGGCGCGCATCTGTTTTTCCATCGCGTCCTTGATGCTGGTCGGCGGCACGATGTTCTTGATCTCGTAGCGCGTCACCTTCAAGCCCCAGGGCAAGGCCGCCTTGTCAACCGCATTGACGATCTCGTGGTTGACTTTTTCCCGCTCCTCGAAGGTTTTGTCAAGCTCGATCTTGCCGATCTCGCTGCGCATGGTGGTCTGCGCCAGTTGCGTAGAGGCAAACGCATACTCGTTAATGCCATAGGAAGCCTTCACCGGATCGATGATCTGAAAATAAAGTATGCCGTCGACCTCCACCTGAATATTGTCCTTGGTGATGCAGGTTTGCGGTGGAACGTCCACTGCCCGCTCCTTCAGGGAATGTCTGTAAGCGACGCGATCCAAAAACGGAATCAGAATATGAAATCCGGCTTCGAGCGTGGCGTTGTATTTTCCAAGCCGTTCGACGATGAATACGGTTTTCTGCGGCACCACCCGCGCTGCCTTGACGATGATGATAAAAACAAAAAACACCAGCCCCAGAATGATAATTGTTTCAACTTGCATGATTTTCTCCTTCGCCCCAAATTCTATATTTTGAAAGACCGGTGACCGACCGAAGCAAACTCAGAATAAACTTCTGAAAGCTTGATGACAAAATAATTTGCTGGCAAAATGATTTGAAATGATTTTGCCTTAAGCTTTTCTTTGTTGTCCGGCAGGCTTCAGTTTCTACTTGTTTGGAAAACTGGCGCAGTCTTTTACGCCATTCACGTTACTGCAGGGTGGCTGAAGAATCGCGTTACGAAAGTGGCTTTACTTTTAACGTTAGATTTGTTCGCTCGACGACTTCGACCACGGCGCCGGGCGCAATATCAACATCCGACTCTGCAGCCCACACTGTGCCGTTGAACTCAACTTTGCCATCAAGGCTTTTCGGCTTAATGGCATTGACCGCCACGGCCTTTTCTCCTCGAATGTCATCCAGAGACTGATCCGGCGCCAGCTTACCGGAAATTCTGCCGCCAAAGTATCGCATGCCCTGCTTGCGAAACAAGATCAACGATGCCACCGACGATACGAGAAAAGTAACGAGTTGGGCCGAGAACGATGTCGCCAAACCCAACCAAATTGCCAGGGCAGTTATCCACGCGCCGATGCCGAAAAAAATAATCACCAATCCCGGCAACGCCAGCTCGGCGAGCAGCAAGACCAAGCCGACGATGAACCACAGCAGCTCTGCGGCTGCGCTCCAAAACATATGTCCTCCTCAAAATCTAAGCCATCGGGTTAGAAACTTATCCTTGCGAGGTTATCTCAACGAACACTTTTTCCACCGGCGTCACCGCTTGGATTTTTGCGAACAAAGCGTCGAACGCCGGCCTGCTCTCCCTGATGAAATCCTGCTCTCTGATCTGCCCGACTAAAATGCAGCCTTCCGTATCTTCCGGGCGGTTGCCGGGATGAATACGAACGCCTTGAAAATCCTGAACGTTCATGAGCAACGGCAAGAACTTTTGGAATTTGTTGGAAAACGTGACGGCGATTTCGTATCGACCGGCGGGGATCGCGGTGATGCCGGGAATTTTTTCCGGTCTTATCACGTCTTCGAGAGTGAAACACTCAAACACGCCATTGACGGTAAGCTCGCCGATCGTGCTGTTGCCGGTGAGCCACTTGCGCACGAGTTTCAATTCCATTGCACCCTCCAGTGATATTAATTTCTTCGCTCAATTAAAAAAATGACAGGACGCATTAAAGATCAGGACGCTTCGCCACTCCCGCTTTTGTCAGCGCACTCCCGGCAATTTTTTCTGAAGGTTTAATAGATTGTATAGCTGCAAAATTTCGACAGTTTGTTTGATGGGTAAAGCTTCAACCACGTGTCCATCCCTGCCGGTGACCGTTGTTGCCAGGAATAGAGAATTATACACCGCTTCTTCTGTCGCTTCAACCACTGCAAGGAACAATGGCGACATCAATTCATCGTGAAGAAGTTGGACTGCAGGTAACAATCCAGTCGATATATCTGTGCGTGGTGGCGAGTACGGAATTCTGTAAGCTGTGGAAAATGCAATGACGTAATCGCCGCTGCCGTTTGCTATGAAGCCGCCGGTACGCGCGAGTCCCAACACTGCGCGCTTCGCCAGTCGCTTCAGATTTCGCGCCGAGAGCGGCGCATCGGTGGCAACAATGATCATACAGGAACCGTCGTCGTCATGTGGTTGCGTCAACTCGCTCAAATAGAATTTGCCAAGCTCTCGTCCCACCGGCGCGCCGTTGATCGTGAGTATTCCTCCATAATTCGTTTGTACCAAAACGCCGACCGTGTAACCGCCGCGTTCTTTCGGCAAAACTCGTGACGAAGTACCGATACCACCTTTGAAGCTGAGACAGCTCGTGCCGGTTCCTGCTCCAACACTACCTTCATCGACTTTGCCTGATGAGGCATTTGTCAAAGCCCTTGTCACATGAGCTTCATCAATGTGCATACCGCGAATGTCGTTGAGAAAGCCGTCATTGGTCTCGCCGACAACGGCATTCACCGACATGACTTTTTCATTGCCAGGTTGGGACAAAGTGTATTTGACCAAAGCCTCAACGACTCGCGGCACGCTCAGCGTATTGGTGAGTCCAATCGGTGTTTCAAGTGTGCCGAGTTCTTCGACTTGCGTATAACCAGCGAGCTTGCCAAAGGCATTCGCATTGTAAATCGCCGCGGGAATTTTTTCTTGAAAGAGATTGCCTTCGGCTGGAACGATTACGGTGACGCCCGTGCGAATAGCATCACCCTCCCACACCGTGCAATGTCCGACTTTCACGCCTGCAACATCGGTGATGGCGTTGTTCGGCCCCGGCTGAAGAATGCCGGCATCGACGCCAAGGTCGCGTGCGCGCGGTCGAGTTGGCTCGTTTTGCGAAGAGGCATCTACGGCTATCATCAATATCAGCGCCAGAAAAAAATCACGTAGCATATCACTTTTGCCGCGGAGAAGCTTCTCGCCCTTTCTCCCTCTCACAGGCTCTCCCACTCACTTCTTCCCAATCAATGAGTCAAAAATCCCCTGCGCCGCTCGCTTTCCATCCGCCGCCGCATTCACCACTTCCTTGCCACCGTTGATGCAATCGCCGCCCGCGAAATATTTCGGGTTGCTGGTTTGCCTGGTTTCGGGATTGACCCACACTTTGCCGCGATCCAATTTGAGTAGAAAAATGTTTGAGAGAAAGCTCTCTTCAACACTTTGTCCGAGGGATTTGATTACCATGTCAACGGGAATGATGAACTCGGAATTCGCGATCGGCTCGGGCGATTTTCGTCCCGAAGAGTCGGGCTTGCCGAGTTTCATTTTTACGCATTCGATGCCTTCGACAAAAGTATTCCCAAGAATTTTTCGGGGGGCAGTGAGAAAATAGAACACGACGCCGTCATTCTTGGCAAGCTCGTACTCAAACTCATAAGCAGGCATTTCCTCCTCACTGCGGCGATAAATAATCATCACCTGCTCGGCGCCGAGTCGCTTGGCTTCGGTGATGGCATCGATGGCGGTATTGCCCGCGCCGATGACTGCCACTCGCTTGCCCACGTCTACAGTGTGGAATTTTTCGGCTTTTACTTTTTCAATAAACTCAAGCGCGCCAATCACGCCGTGTAGCTCTTCACCGGGGATTTTCAAATCTGAGGGATTCCCCAGCCCTGTGCCGATGAAAATCGCATCATGAGCCTTTTCCAAATCGGCAAGAGCCTTGTCTTGGCCGATACGAACGCCGGTGAGAATTTTCACGCCAAAGCTTTTGATCAATTCGACTTCTTTAAGACTATCTTCCTGACGCATCTTGTAAGGCGCTATGCCCCAAGTATCCAGTCCGCCAGGAACTTCTTTGGCTTCATAGATAGTCACATCAAAACCGAGCAACGCTGCTTCAGCAGCACAAGCAAGCCCGGCTGGCCCGCTGCCAATGACGCCCACGGATTTGCCATTCTTCGGCGCCGGCTCAAAAATTTTCGGCATGGTTGAATAGAACCAATCCATCGTATAACGCTGGAGGAGGCCAATTTGAATCGGCGTCTCGCCGCGCTCGTTGTAAACGCACGCGCCCTCGCACAGTACATCAACCGGACAAGCTTTCGCGCACGTCAACGGCACCCAATTTGATTCGAGAATGGTTTTCGCCGAGCCTTTCAAATTGCCGGTGGCGATTTTTTTGATGAATGTAGAGATGTCGATGTGCGTCGGGCAGGCCTTCATGCACGGCGAGTCGAAACAATACAAGCAGCGATTTGCTTCCATCACCGCGGAGTTTGGCGACAGCGGCGGGTGAATGTCGGCAAAGTTTTGCTCGTATTGTTCGGGCGTGAGTTTGGGGGCAGGATTTTTGAGTGGCATGACGTGACCTCAGAATAATCAAGCATCATGCTCCTACTCGTACTCTTACTCCTACTCTTACTCGCTTTTGATTTTTCGGAATCCTAAAGGCGAGTAAGAGTAGGAGTAAGAGTAAGAGTAAGAGCGTCGTTTTATTTTTTGATTTGCTTTACATTTCCTTTTTTTGCCATTTCGCCGAGACAATTTTCGCCGCTTGCTCGGCCAAATCTCGATGCCGGTGGTTTTGATTTCCCATGCCAGAGGATCCTCATCAATGAAGTCCATCGGGTGAAAGCCGACGGGTTCGATGCCGCGCAAAACATCCTCGCGGCGTCTTTTTGTCCATAGATATTCGTATGGATCGAGCTTTTTCCCGAATCGCGGCGAGATAACACACACATCGATGTCGCTCCATTTGCCGGGACGCCTCTTCGCATACGAACCGAAGACAAATACGCGATCTATTGGCAACCCATCTTCCTGTAACACTTCAATGTATTCTCTGATATATTGCCTCGCTTTCGTGAGCGAATTTCCTGCAATCGCCATTTGTATAAATCCTCACAAATTTTCAGATTCGAATGACTCGCTGAGCATTCATTCCAATTTATCTATTTTTCCGTTTCCGCATCCGCAATCGCCAGCGCCGCATCCAGCGCTTTGATTCCGACGTCGATTTCCTCTTTGGTAATAATCAATGGCGGAGCGATGACGAAGTGGCTGATCCACGCTTGAATGAACACGCCGTTCTTCATCATCTCCATCGCGACTTTGTCCACCATGAGCGGCACACCGCCGACTTTGTCTTCTTTGGAATTAAACGGCTGTTTGGTTTCGCGATTCTTCACAAGCTCAATCGCCCAGAACAACCCGAGGCCGCGCACGTCGCCGATGCATTTGTGCCGGTCTTTTAATTCGAGCAAATGCTGTTGCATGTATTTGCCCATCTCTCGGCTGCGTTCGATCAAATTGAGCCGGCGAAATTCGTTAATAGCGGCAATCGCCGGCGCGAGAGTAAGCGGATGCGCTTCGTAAGTGTGCCCGAGCGCAAAATAATGGTCGTTAAAATAATCGGCGATCTTCATCGTCGTCGCCGTGAGGCCGAGCGGCACATAAGCTGTCGTGATGCCCTTTGCTGTCGTCAGAATGTCCGGCTTCACATCCCAATGATCTACCGCAAACCAAGCGCCGGTTCGCCCCCAGCCGCTCATCACTTCATCGGCGATCAGAAGAACTTTGTTATCATCACAGATTTTTCGCAGGCGAGGCAGGTAATCTTTTGTGGGAACCAAAACGCCGTTGGTGCCGACCACCGGCTCGACGATCACCGCCGCGACGTTGTGCTCGTTGCGAATCATATGCTCGATGTAATTTGCGCAGGCGTTTTCGCATTCAGGATAATGATGGCCGAGCGGGCAGCGGTAGCAGTTGCACTCCGGACCGAAGATTGCGCCGTCGATTTTTCCGGCTGGCTCGATGGCCCAACGCCGTGGATCGCTGGTCAACGAAATCGCGCCAGCGGTCGAGCCATGATAAGCGTTGTAGCGCGCGATGATTTTATATTTGCCGGTGTAAAGGCGTGCGATTTTTATTGCCGCTTCAACCGCCTCGGTGCCGGAGGTTGTGAAGAAAAATTTTTCCAAGCCCTTGGGCAAAACTTCGAGCAGCAAAGTGCTCAATTGAGCGCGCGCATCGGTCGCAAACCCCGGGGCGATGTACGCCAACTTGCGCGCCTGAGCTTCGATGGCTTTAATCACTGCCGCATTCTTGTAGCCGAGCGTCACGCACATGAGCTGCGAGGAGAAATCGAGATACTTTTTTCCGCTCGCATCAACGAAGTGGCAATCCTGCGCATCGACGATGTGAAGTGGCTTCCAACCTTTTTGATAGCGCCACGTGCCGTAGGTGTATTTGGCGGTGATTTCGGAAACGCTGAGTTGGTTTTGTGGATTCATTTCTGACCTTTTTCATTTAAAGTTTGATTCGCTCCTTTGCATTGGCTCTCAGGTAATCACCGAGACTCGCGGGTTTTTGTATCACTGAAAATCACTGAATGGACGGTGAAAAGGTTTCTACCCACCTTCGCCTTACAGCGATATTCAGCGATATGAATTCCGTGAGTTTCGGTGATAAACTTTTTTCTTGTTTCCTTCCGGTTGTCCCATGCAGCGGTGGCTTCTCCGCATTGGGTCATTGCTTGTAGATTAAATAATTCGCCCGCAGTTTTCGAAACGCTCGCAACTGCTCTTCTGCCATCATCTCGAACTTACGAACTTCCTTTCCCTGTTCAATATCTTCACGCAGCTTCGATGTACCGGCGATCAAATCGATGGGCATGCGGTCGTGCTCATATTCGTAAGGCGGATCCTTCCATTGAAAAGAATCCGGATACATCTCAGCGATTTTTGCCAGCAGCTGAATACCCCCCTGAAATGAATTGAATTTGCGACGATCGACGATATGAAGCTGCACGCCACCACACACATTACCCATGCATTTCTGATAAGTCGGTTGAAAATAAATCGGACGAAAATACACGCCGGGCAATTTTATACCATTCATCTCATACGCGAGTTTATCAGGATTGATGAACGGCGCGCCAATCCACTCGAAGGGATGTGTTGTGCCCCGGCCTTCAGAGACGTTGGTTCCTTCAAAAAGCACGCACCCGGGAAAAACCAAAGCAGAGATTAAATTAGGAATATTCGGCGACGGCGGAATCCAATCGCGTTTCAAATCATCGGCAAAGAACGTTCGCTTCCAGCCACGCATGCGAACTACTTCGAGATCGCAGCCGATGCCGAAAGCATCATTAAAAAGCAGCGCCAACTCGGCCATGGTCATCCCGTGACGGGCGCAAATGGGAAATTGCCCGACGAAAGAAGTGAAGTCACTTTTGAGAACATTGCCTTCGGTAGAAACCCCATTAATCGGATTGGGACGATCGAGCACGATGACTTTTTTGCCAAACTTTTTCGCGGCGCGCATGCAATTAGCCATCGTGTACATGAACGTGTAAATGCGCGTGCCGATGTCTTGTAGGTCGATGATAAAAGCATCGAGCTTATTCACCACGGCTTCCGAAGGCTCGCGCGAGCTGGCGTAAAGACTTATCACCGGCAGTTGCGAAACCGGATCGACAAAGTCTTCCGACTCGACCATGTTGTCCTGCTTCTCGCCGCGGATGCCGTGCTGGGGGCCGAAAAAGCAGGTGACCTGAAGTCCGAGCGACTTCCGCAATATGGCCTGGCTGATGTGGATGAGATCTCTATCGACCGATGCTTGGTTGCATAGCACGCCAAGCCGCATGTCTCGATACTTTTTACAATCTTGTTTTAGAAAGACGTCGAGGCCAGATTCGTACATTTTGGATTCTCTACAACGGATTCACGATATCCTGATAAGTCTCCGGCCAGTGGTCGCGGAAGAACTGCCAGACGTTGCGCACTTCTTGAATTTCATCGAGGTTGAGATCAGCCGCCACCAGCTCGCCTTTGTCGCGGCTGGCCTGCGCCCGCTTTGTTTTAGCTCTCAAAGACAGTAGTTGCATCATTTAGATTTTGTGCTATATTTTGGAGCAAGTTGGTTTCCTTCACTAAGGAGTATATCGCAATGCAAGAATCCATCACGCTTACTTTGCCTCCGGATATTAAAGTCGCCATGGAGGACGTCACCCGTAAAGAGGGCATTTCTGCTGGCGACCTCGTCCGGGAAGCCGTCCAACAATACCTGTTTCGTCGTCAATTCCGTTTGTTGCGCGAGCGGATGATGGCGCAAGCAGAAGCCCAGGGTCTTTACACTGATCAAGATGTTTTCGATCGGGTCTCATGAGAGTCGTGCTCGACACCAATGTTCTCATCGCTGCGTTTATTACGCGCGGCGCGTGCAGTACTCTGCTTGAACACTGTTTTCATCGACACGAGCTGATTACTTCAGATTTTATTTTGAATGAGTTTCGCGCCAAGCTGATTCAAAAGTTTAACTTCAACAGACAAGACGTAGAAGAAGCGATTCGGCTGTTACAAATAAAAATGGAGGTAGTTATACCTTCTCCGTTAGAAGCTGCCGTCTGCCGAGATCCGGATGATGATCAAGTATTGGGAACAGCCCTTGCCGGAAATGCCACGTGCATTGTGACGGGCGATAAAGATTTACTCATCATCAAACAATTTCATCTGATTGACATCCTCCATCCTTCCGAATTTGCCGAGTTTGAAGCACAGCGAGGTTAACTAACTCGGCAAATCTACGAGATAGCTTCTTCCTACAACGGATTCACAATATCCTGATACGTCTCCGGCCTTCGGGCGCGGAAGAATTGCCAGACGTTGCGCACTTCTTGAATTTCATCGAGGTTGAGGCCGGCTACTACCAAACCTCGATCGTTAGCCCATCAACTTCACTAAAATGCTTATCTCGGCTGACGAGAGTCAATCGGTGCTGAAGCGCGAGGGCCGCAATCCAAATATCATTCTCCGGAATAGGACGGCCCTTTTCTTTCAGCTTAAATTTGACTTGACTGTAAGATCGGGCAGTTTCAAGATCGCAATTTAAGATCACGTTGTCTTCGGCAAATTCATCGATGCGTGCGAGGTTCTCCTTTACACGCGATGACTTCCGAGCTCCGTAATACAATTCGCCAATCACGATGCTCGGGATGAAAACTTCGTTTGCATCCTTGAGGTGATCAATTATCACGGCCTCGTTTGCGAACAACGCAATAACGATGTTGGTGTCGAGTAGGTATTCACCATTCATTTAGGTCAACCTGGCCAAAGCCATCGTCAATTGCTTGCCGCATCTGTTGCAAATCATCCGGCGGGATAAGTCCGGCGAAGCGCAACAACTGTTTGCCAGGAACGCCGCGCCGTTCGGTAATTCTTAAAGCCCGTACAAATTCTAAAACCTTCTGCTGCAAGTTTTCCGGGAGAATAGATAATTGCTCGGTCACTGCTGTGATAATGGAGTTATTCATCTTGGCCTCCTTATAAAGGATTCACAATATCCTGATACGTCTCCGGCCGGCGGTCGCGGTAGAATTGCCAGACGTTGCGCACTTCTTGAATTTCATCGAGGTTGAGATCAGCGACCACCAGCTCGTCTTTGTCGCGGCTGGCCTGCGTTAAAATTTTTCCGCGCGGATTGCAGAAATAACTTTTGCCGTAAAACTCGCCGATGTTCCACGGCGCTTCGCGGCCGACGCGATTGATTGCGCCGACGAAATAGCCATTCGCCACGGCGTGCGCCGGTTGTTCTAATTCCCACAAATATTCTGACAGCCCGGCAACGGTTGCCGAAGGATTGAAAACAATCTCCGCGCCATGCAGCCCCAGCAGTCGCGCGCCTTCGGGAAAATGTCGATCATAACAAATGTAAACGCCCACATCAGCATACATGGTTTTGAAAACCGGGTATCCCAGATTACCCGGCTTGAAATAAAATTTCTCCCAAAAGCCTGGATCGCAATGCGGAATGTGATGCTTGCGATATTTGCCGAGATATTTTCCATCAGCATCGATTACTGCAGCACAATTGTAGTACACGCCGGTCATGTCTTCTTCGTAGATCGGCACGACTATCACCATTTTATGCTTCTTCGCGACTTCCTGTATGAGCTTGGTGGTCGGCCCATCGGGGATACGCTCGACCATGGCGTACCATTTGGTCTTTTGCTCGGCGCAAAAATACGGGCCGTAGAAAAGTTCTTGCAGACAAAGAATCTGCACGCCTTTCTTCGCCGCTTCTTCAATCAAGGCGAGGTGTTTATCGAGCATTGCTTTTTTGATGGTCTCGATGGGTTGCTCGGTGCTGCCGGCGAGTGAGGTTTGAATCAAACCGCCACGAACGGTTCTGGACATAGGAAGTCACCTCCGGGAAGATTGGGAATTTTGAAATGTCGGATTTGTAGATTTATGGATCGTTGGATTATTGGATTTCTGGATTAATGGGATTCCAACAATCCAGCGATCCATTGATCCATTGATCCATTGATTTATCTTCGCGCAAAAAGATAACGCTTTGGCAGGAAAAAGCAAGCGATTTGTGGGAATTAAAACCTTCAAGTTTGAGCTTGACAATCTTGCAAGCATTGGTTACACTTTGCCCGATTCTCGCCAACCAAAGCTAAGAGTGTATGCCTAATTAATGGGGTCACCAATGCGAGGAAGAATTTCAATCGTCGCTACTTTTCTTGCCGCTATTGTGCTTGGGCTAAACCAATCGGCAAAAAATCAAACACCATCAATTACTATGTCCTCCGCAAAAGAAAAACAAGTTTGGAAAGATTATTCAATCATCGACATTCATGCGCACATCGGCAGCTTTACAGGATATGATTTGCGCACCGAGACTTTGCTCGACAACCTCGAGCGCTTCAACATTCGTCTGGCGCTGATTTCGAACATCGATGGCGCGGCATTGCCGGGCAAGACTCTCGATCTCGATGAAGTCGCGGCAAACAAAATTACTTTAGAAACCGTGAAGTCAAATTCTGAAATCTTGCGCGGCTTGGCATGGGCGAGGCCGTTGGATGGCTCACCGAAAAATCTCGAACCGTTTCTACGCGATCACAGCTTTGTCGGAATCAAACTGCATCCGGAAATGAATCACTTCGCCGCCGACGATCCGCGAGTCGATGGCTATCTGGAGCTTTGCGAACGCTATAAAGTGCCGGCGGCCTTTCATAGCGATCAGCCCGGCGGCAATGCGGCGCCTGACAAAATTTATGCAGTGGCGCGCCGGCACCCCACCGTGCCGATCATTCTTTATCACATGGTTTTCGGAGGCCCGCACGAACCGGCAATAAGCGCGGTCAAAGAAGCATTGAAAAAGAAAGACGCCACTCTTTTTCTGGAAACTTCACAAGCGGACCCCAGGGCCGTCATCAAAGCGGTGAGAGAGCTTGGCAGTTTGCGCGTGCTCTTCGGCAGCGATGCGACCTACTACGGCGCCGATCATTATGAAAAATACCAAACGTTGGTCGAAACGCTGCAGAGCGAATTGAGCAAAGAAGATTTCGCAAATGTGATGTATCGAAATGCGGAGAGGTTGTTTAGGATAAAAGCGATTGGCAAGCTGAAGAAGTGATCAGCGTTCGGTAATCAGTTAAAGCCAACTGAATACCGAACACTGCTCACTGATTACTGGCCACTATTCAAACTCCAGCAATGCGTGTGAATAGGATTTTTGCACCGCGCCAGCCTCTTCGATGAAACGATTCCAAAATCCCTGCACCGCAAAATATTGCTCGGTGTTCTTCGCGTAGGCGCCCGCGACCCACACTTCCAGCCCATTGAGCTTCGGCAACCGGCCCTTCGCCTTCAAGGTTCTGATCGCGCGCTCGACATAGTCGGCGCTGATTCTTTCCTTTTCAAAATTCACTTCACTGGAACACTCGAGCATGTCGGAGAGCAGAATCATCGTTTTGCGGCCGGTTTTGTTGCGCATGTATTGTTCGCAGATGAGAAAGGAATTGATGATCTCGCTATTGGCGATGCGCTCGCGGGAATCCAACACGCTGTCTACCGCAACGATCAGATTTTGATGAATCTGTTGCACAAGTTTATCATGCAGCGTGCGGTTGTCCTTCCAAAAGTCGAACTTTGGAATCTCCGTTTGATAGATGGGGGTGAAATCCGCTATCGTCAGATCGATAATTTTGCAAACCGTCAGTTTATCGCTCGGCCGCAGCTTGCGCACCACAAGCCCCATATAGTTTTTATAATTTTCACGATCCTTGATAGTGCTCAAGGACATATCGATGAATAACATGATCGTGCGTGGCGGGAGCGTTGCTTCTTCAGAGCATCCGCTCAGCAGTGACAGACTGAGCGCTAACAAGCAGCACATTGCAATGGCGCGGTGGTCACGCGAGAAAAAGGCGGATTTCGTGTTGTCGTTCATGATGACCGTCCTTGTCGGCGAATAAGAAAGAATCGCGGTTTCGTGCGGATCGTTTATCGGCCTCACTTCATCTCCAATAGCCCGACGCTCGCCGGCATCGCCAACTCGTCGCCAAGGTCGTTGCCGTTGTGGTTTTCGGTAATCATGACATTGGCGACGTTGATCGAATCGCGAGGCTCGACGGTGTTGGCAAACTGTTCCTCTTCGAATTCGGGGATCAAGATTTCTGGTAGATTTTCGAATGCCTTGGGGCGCGCATCGCTGCGACGGCTGCGAAGATTATGATGCCGGTAAATGCTGAGAATCTCGTGCATCGCATCGCGAATTTGGAAAGCCTTGTTGTGACACGAAGATTTGAGCGAATTCCGTCTGCCTTCGATTTTGTGAATCTCGCGCAGCGTCGCCATGTAATCACGTTTGAATTTGAGCAAACGAAAATCGCGCTCGTGTGAATACCAAGACGCAAACACTGACACCATAAAGATAAGAAAATTCAACGACAGGAAAAACAGCCAAGCATTAAAAATGGTTTCGTCGTTGTTCGGAGTGAGCGCTTTGAAAAAACTGTAGCGCACCGCAGCCAAAGAGTAAAGTGAAAATATAATCACAGCCAACGTGCCGATGGACAGCATGATCAGCGGGCGCTCCTTTTGGTCCTCGCGGAGGAATCGACCCCAAAAATGTCCGGACACCGGAATCGCAAAAGACAGAATCAAGGACATGATGATGGTTTCAAAGCGCGCCGACCCGAAAATGTCGAACACTTGGGCGTTCATCGCCAGCTCGGCAATGCCAAAGACAAAGATCAACGGTATGTACCAAAAGGGCGTTGAATTGAATACCGGATCGCGCCCCAAGCGGTCTTTGCGCTGGAGATAATTTTCCTCAGCCTGACGAAATTTATGCTGCGCGTTTTTGTGCAAAGGAATCAGCTTGGCATCGAGCGATTGCCATTTTTGATAAACTTTGCGAACCTCCTGATCGGCCATCTTGCAAAGCTTCTGTTCGTAATAGGTCGCGCAATCGACGTCATGCAATACTGGCGCGCTGTGCTCGCCGACAGCTCGCCGTTTGACGACGCTATAGGTGATGCTTTCGGAGTCCTCTGATGGACGGCCGCGTTGACCATCGAGCCGGCCGTTGTAACGCGCTTGCAGGCTCAACAGCACTTTCCGAAACAAAAACATGAGACAACTCCTTTTTGTGTGATCCTAAATTTTCCGGCGCCATCCACCGTAGAAAATTCGTCTTGCAGCAGATAAACAGGATTGGAGGAGACTCGACATTTTCATCATCCCGTGAATTGGCAATTGGGAGTGGCACTGACTTGTGCAAAAAATCGACTAAGTATACCAACAAGAGGCGTAATTTGGGAAACGTCTTGAAAAAATTTCTGTAATTTTTCCTCGCTTTGCCGGTCCTGGTTTTTCTGAGGGTTAGGACTTGGGGACATGCTCACGCTTGCTAAATATCGCATTTCTTTTAAAAAACTCGACAACCCGCCATCCATTACGTATTATTGTCATTCCGTTACGAACTTTATTAAAAAATTGGCATCATAGTCATCATACTAAGCTTCAAACTGTCTGCGGTTGAAAGTGTGTCGGTGGTTGTCGAAGAAACCGGCGAGATTCGCGCGCTCCCGGAAAATCCCGGCGCATAGGGCGATTAGTTGATTACCGATCACTGATTACTGACTACTTTTCTTTCACTATCCCTTTTCCACTAATAATGCTTTCAATTCTTCTAACAAATTTCGGATAACGGCAAATCCTCCCTCCCAAAATTTGGCGTCGCTAATGTCGAAGCCGATTTTTTGAATGAGGTTCGCAGGTTTATCAGAACCTCCCGCTTCCAACAGCTCGATGTAACGCGGCACAAACCGCTTGCCTTCTTCCTCATATCTCCGATAAAGCGCCAACACCAGCAGCGCGCCAAACGTGTAGGCATAGCAATAAAAACGCGTGTGAATGAAATGTGGTATCGCAGACCAGTACCATTGTTGCTCAGATAAAAAGTCGACGGCATCGCCGTAGATTTCATCGCGGCGCTTCGCCCATAACGAGCATAGCTCCGAGGCGGAGAGCCGCTGCTCTGCACCCTGGCGATGAGCGTCAAGCTCGAATAGTGTGTAAAAGTTTTGCACGTGGATGGTGGCGAATAAATCCTCGAGCTTGCCGGTTAAAATGTCGATGCGCGTCTCGCGATCGGTGAATTGCGCCAGAAGCTTTTTCGTCAGCAGCATTTCGGCAAACACCGAGGCCGTCTCCGCCGCCACCAGCGGTGGATGAAAATTCAAAATGCTCCGTTTGCGTCCAGCAAGAAAGCCGTGCAGCGCGTGGCCCAGCTCGTGCGCCAACGTGTAAACGTTGTCGATGTCATCGTCATAGCTCATGAGGATGTAAGGGTGAAGCTCCGGCAACGTTGCGGCGCAAAATGCGCCCCCTCTCTTCGATGCGCGAACTTCGGCATCAATCCATTTGCGCTCGAACATGCGAGCCGCAAGATCGGCAAACTCGCCATGAAAACCGGCAAAGGAATCGAGCACCAGCGCCTTGGCCTCGGAGAACAGGACTTCTTTCTTCTTCGTCGTGACCGGCGCGAGCAGATCGCAGCCGCGCAGCTTGGGCATTTTGAGCAAACGCGCTTTGAGTTTAAAATATTCTTGAAGAGGCCCGTTGTGAGCGGTGGTGACCTGCATCATCGCTTCAACGTCTTCGGGGCGAACGCGATTTTGCAAATGTTGCGGCGCGATCGGGCTGGCGTAGCCGCGCATCTGCATTTCAACGGCGTGATCTTTGACGATGCTATTGAAGACGTTCGTGAAGGTGATGGCATTTTCCGCATAGCGGCCATCATAGGCGCGCTTGGCGCGCTCGCGAACGTCCGGCTCCGGGCGGCGCAGGAGATTTCGCACTTCTTCGCCGGTGAGTTTTTTCTTCTCGCCGTCAAGCTCCATCTCCCACACAAAGCTCGAGGTCAATTCATCGAAGTAATTGACGAAGGCCAGCTTGCCGGAGAGATCTTTTTGATTGATGACTTGTTCCTCTTTTTCGGAGAGTGTGTAAGGCTTGAAAATCCGGACGTTCTCCAGCCAGTGGCGATAAGTCGCGAGCTCCTTGTCGACAATCAGCTCCTCGAATTTTTGCGGGGCGATTTCCTGAATCTCCAGCTCGAAGAAAAGGACGGTGTTGTTGACGCGCGCTTCGAGATCCTGGCATTTTGACACCAATGCCTTGATGCGATCATCCGAAGAGTCTGCAGAAAACGCGAGAATGGCGAACCAGTATGGCCGCGCGACCGCTCGCTGAATATCCTCAAACTCGCGAATCGCCGTGCAGAGCGTGGCAGCGGTCAACTCGGCGTTGGCGATTTTGCCGCGATAGGCGCGCTCAAATTGTTCGGCGCGTTGCGGCGCCTGCGCCATGCTCTCCGCAAGCTTCGCATCATCGATGCCGCTGAACAGATCGGAGAGATTCCATTGAACACCGGCTGCTTTTTTCATAGAGTTTTCTTGTTTTGAAAAAGTTCGCTGCTTTCGTATATTTGCCGCGTATGATGATCGCGGAAATGAACGACTCTCAAAAGAATTTGATTCTCCAGCCCGAAGCGCATGGAGCAGCGAGTGAGATTTTTTTCAAACACTTCGAGCTGGCGCCTCGACGACCGTCATTGAAACATCTTCAGTCCATTCTCGCCGCCTTTTCACATTTGCCCTACGAGAATCTAAGCAAAATTATCAAACTGAACAAGCATAGCGAAGACCCGGCGCGCTTGCGGCTTCCCGAAGAAATCATCGACGATCACCGCCGCTGGCAGCTTGGCGGCACGTGTTTTTCGTTGACCTTTTTCCTGCAATCCATTCTGATGAATTCGGGTTATGCGTGTTATCCGGTGATGGCAGACATGCGCGCCGGGCGCAACGTGCATTGCGCATTAATCGTCTTGTTGGATGGAGCAAAATACTTGGTCGATCCCGGATATGTTCTCGACCGTCCATTGCTGATCGATCCTCAACGGGCGAGGATTCACCACACCGCTTTCACCGGCGTAGAACTGGTGTATGACGAAGCGCTGCAGAACTTTCGTTTGTTTACTTTTTCCAAACAAGAAACCAAATGGCGCTATACTTTTGTCGATCGGCCAACGCCGCCGGGAGAGTTCTTGCAACATTGGCAAGTGTCGTTCGACCGCAACGGCATGCACGGCCTGTGCCTGTCGCGTGCACGCGGCGACGAGCTGATTTACATTCACAACGGCTTTATGCGCGAAAGCTCATGGCAGGGCAAGCGCAATTTCAACATCAAACAAAATCTTCACACGACGATAGAAGCGCGCTTCGGCATTCCAGCGGAATTCGTCGAGCAGGCGCAGGCGGCGCTGCAAGAGAACATGCGGCGCGAGCTGCTTCAAAAACATTTGTCCAACGGATAAAAAAACGGCCAACGGATTATTAGAGGAAATTTCAAATGGCACTCAAGCATGAAGAATTGACGAAGGTGATTTCTTGTTGAATGGAACCGGCGCTTTTGGCAGCTTTAAAATCCGTTGGTCGCTTTTTTATCCGTTGTAAAAACCATCATTGAGAGATCCTAACCACCCATGGCAGCACCCAAAGAACCGCCGTTAGTAAAATTGATCATCGCGGTTTTGTATGCAGATCAGGAAGTCTGCGAAGCGACGCGCGACGCGCTCATCCAGCTCTTCGGCGATATCGACTTCACGAGCAAGGTTTTTCCTTTCGACATCACCGACTATTACGCCGAAGAAATGGGGCAGCCGTTGTTTCGCATTTTCTACGGCTTCCAACATCTGATCGATCCAGGCACGTTGGCCACGACCAAACGCACGACGAATCGGCTCGAAGCGCAGTTTTCAGTCGACGGCAAGCGGCGCGTGAATCTCGATCCGGGATATTTGGATACCGACAAATTCATTTTGGCTTCTGCAAAAGCCAACGCGCAGAAAACTTATCTCGCGCATGGCATTTGGGCTGATCCGACATTGCGTTACGAGAAAGGGAAGTATTTTCCCTACCCCTGGAGCTTCCCGGATTTTCGAAGCGACCGCTATCAAAATACTTTCATGCGGCTGCGCGACATTTTCAAAAAACAGCGCCCGCATTGAATCATCGATCCGGCGGGCGTTGCGATCATCATTCCGAATTTTTAAAAAAATGAATATCAAAGAACGGTTGCGCGAGATTGATCGCGTACAGCAAAAAAACAACCCGCCTCGCATCGAAACGGCTCCGCACGTTTCACCCCAGAAACAGGTCGATCTTTTCAGCGAACTCTTTGGGGCGGCTGGCGTTGATGCTCACTTTCAACCGCGACAACTTGCGGCTGACGATTGCCTGGTCATCGAATATCGCACGCCGCTTGCAGCCAACATCGGCAACATCGCGCTCATAGATTTGTCAACGCTTTCTTCAGAGCTAATCGCCATTGCCGGGAAAGACGACGGCTTGAAGGCCGTCGATCTTCGCCGCACGCTTTTCATCGACACTGAAACCACCGGCCTTGCTGGCGGCGCGGGGACGGTGGCCTTCCTCGTTGGCGTCGGCTATCTCGAAGAAGATTCGTTCATCGTGCGGCAGTATTTCATGCGCGACTTTCACGAGGAATTTTCGCTGCTCATGAGATTGGCCGAACAGGTGAATTCTGCATCGGCGCTCATCAGCTTCAATGGGCGCAGTTTCGATATTCCCCTGCTCAACAGCCGCTATATCATGAACCGCGCCCGCGCGATATTTGACGGCATGCCGCATTTCGATGTTCTGTTTGCCGCGCGGCGCATCTGGCGCGATCTTGTCGATTCGTGCTCGCTCGGCGAATTGGAAAAAAGCATTCTCGGCGTGCATCGCGCTGAGGATGTGCCCGGGGCGCTGGTGCCGCAGATTTATTTTGATTATCTGCATAGCGGGAAATTCGACGGCTTGCGCGAAGTTTTTTTGCACAATCATCAGGACATCCTGTCGATGGCGGCGTTGGCCGTGCGGCTCTGCCGGATGATTCAAGACCCGCTTGCCTCCACAACGATGCCGGAGCGCCAAAGAGTGGGTGTTCTTTTACGCAAGGTTCGCGAGCTTGAACGCAGCGTGGAAGTCTTCGAAAATTTGGTCGAGAAAGAAGCTCGGGCGCAGACCATTGATACTTTTGCCGAGCTGGCGTGGTGCTATAAGCGCATGCAACGCCACGACGAGGCGCGCAGTTTGTGGCATCGAGCGCTCGAAAAACTCTCCTTTCACCCTCTTCCTTATATTGAATTGGCAAAGCACTACGAGCATCGGGTGAAAGATTATGACCAAGCCCTTGAATTGATCGATCGCGCGCTGCGTGGGATCGAGCTTCGCGATGAATTGCGCGGCGAAACGGATTTCCATCGCGCCGATTTGGAAAAGCGAAGGCAGCGCTTGCAACGCAAGAAAGCCGGAAAAGAAAAATGGCGCTCGTCTTGAAGCCCCACTTTGATCAGTGATGAGTAATCGGTATTCAATGAACAGTAAGCTGAATACTGAACACTGTTGACTCTGTTTTGACAAAATACGGGAGTGCTCGAACTTTGAATTTAGAACTAAGCAAATCCGAAATGCTGGCAATGGGCGAAGCGGCGCTGAAGAACGTCGTTGAACACATCGCTTCGCTTCCCGATCAGCCGCGATCCGATTTGACCGGAAGCGCGGAGTACGTGCGCAGCTTGCGTGAGCCATTGCCGGAAACCGCCACGCCGTTCAACGAACTTTTGGATTTCTTGATGAACCGGGTCATCCCGAAATCCATCAATACGCCGCATCCGGCGTACATGGGCTCTATTCCCGGCGGAGGTCTTTATGCTGCGGCCATCGCTGAGTTCATCGCGGCGGCGACGAATCGTTACGCGGGCGCGTGGTTCGGCGCGCCGGCGGCCTCGCGGCTCGAATCCAATGTCATCGACTGGTTTGCGCAATTGATGGGTTATCCATCTTCGGCGCGCGGCATTCTCACCAGCGGCGGCTCGTTGGCAAACTTCAGCGCCATCGTGACGGCGCGGCGACATCTGCTTGGCGATGATCTTCAGCGCGGAACAATCTATGCTTCGAATCAGACTCATCACTGCGTCATGAAGTCGGCCATTCTTGCCGGGCTGCCGGAGAAAAATATTCGACTGATCGACGTTGATGAAAACTATCGCGTGCTGCCCGATGTCCTTGAGAAAGCGATAAGAAATGACCGCGCTGCCGGACTAAAACCGTTTTTGGTGGTTGGCAATGCCGGTACCACGAACAGCGGCGCCATCGATCCGCTGCCAGCTCTCGCAGCGATCGGCAAAAGCCATCGCCTCTGGTTTCATGTGGACGGCGCGTATGGAGCATTTTTCCGGCTTTGCGAGGAAGGCAAACGCTGCCTCGCCGGCATGGAAGAATCGGATTCGCTGGTGCTTGATCCGCACAAGGGATTGTTCGTGCCTTACGGCGTCGGATGCTTGTTGGTCAAAGAGGGCGAGTTGTTGCGCAAAGCGCACATGGTGTCAGCCGATTATTTGCAGGATCATACGACGCCCGAGGGCGAGGTGAATGCGGCAGAGCACTCGCCAGAGCTGTCGCGGCCGTTTCGCGGGTTGCAAGTTTGGCTGCCGTTGCGACTTTACGGAGTTAAGGCTTTTGCGGATAATCTCGCGGAGAAGCTGCTGCTGACAAAATATCTTTACGAGAAATTTTCAACCGAGCCGAGTTTTGAATGTATGAGCCTGCCGGAGTTGTCTGTGATTACTTTTCGCTATCGTCCGCCGCGTGGAGATATAAACGAATTTAACAAAAGGCTTTTGGCGAAAATCGTTGAAAGCGGCAAACTGTTTCTTTCGAGCACGATCTTGCGCGGCGAGTTTGTCATCCGCGTTTGCATTTTAAGTTTTCGCACGCATCAACAAGAAGCTGATGAGGCATTCGCGATAATAAAGGAAATGGCGGTAGAATTGGAAAAGAGTCAACGGTAAGCCGAAACCTCGGAGGAAGAAAACAATGCCTGCGCTCGATCTATCCATCCAAGAGATTCGAAAACAATTCCCAGCATTACAACAACTCAACAGCCAAGGCCTTGCTCCGGTTTATTTCGACGGCCCCGGTGGAACGCAAGTGCCGCAACGCGTCATCGATAAGATGACAGATTATTTGGTCAAGACGAATTCCAACACGCACGGCCAGTTTATCACCAGCCAACGGACGGATGAAATCATTCACGCGGCGCGGGTTGCCGTCGCCGACTTCATCAACTCGCCTTCTCATGAACAGATCGTCTTCGGCGCGAACATGACGACGCTGACGTTTCATCTCAGCCGCAGCATTGCCAAGACTTTGCAGCCCGGAGACGAAATCATCGTCACCAGGCTCGATCATGACGCGAACATTTCTCCGTGGCTGGCGCTCGAAGAAAAGGGCGTGGTGATTCGCTGGCTGGATTTTCATCCAGAAGATTGCACACTCGATCTTGCTACTTTGGAAAAAATACTCAGTCGGCGCACGAAATTGCTTGCGGTGGGTTATGCGTCGAACGCCGTTGGTACGATCAACGATGTCAAGCGCCTGGGTAAAATGGTGCACGACGTCGGCGGGATGATTTTCGTCGATGCCGTGCATTATGCGCCGCACGGCCCGATCGATGTGCAAGATATCGATTGCGATTTTCTCGCTTGTTCGGCCTATAAATTTTTTGGTCCGCATGTCGGCGTGCTCTATGGCAAACGTGAAGTGCTGGAAAAATTCCCTCCCTACAAAGTGCGGCCGCAAGAGAGCGCGCCGCCGAACAAATTCGAAACCGGCACCCTCAACCATGAAGGCCTCGCCGGCACGATTGCAGCGATTGAGTATTTGACGGACATTGGCAAGAATTACGGTGATATGAAAGGCCAATATCTCAACCACTATCATGGTCGCAGGCGAGACTTAAAACTGGCGATGGCGGCGATTCAACAATATGAAAGAGAGTTAAGCTCAAAACTCGTGGCTGGATTAAAAAGCATCTCGGAGTTAAAGATATTCGGCATTACCAACGATGCGAATTTTTCGCATCGCACCCCGACGTTTGCGATTCGGCTTCCCCAAACACTGCCGGAAGAGATAGCGCGCCGCCTTGGAGAGCAGGGCATTTATGTCTGGGATGGAAATTTTTATGCCCTTGAAGTCACGACAAGACTTGGAGTGGAAGAGCACGGCGGCGTGGTGCGCATCGGGTTGGTGCATTACAATACGGTGGAGGAAATTGAGCGGCTGGTTCTATCGTTTAGTAAGATGATTTAGTCTTCGCGAGGAGTTGGCGAAATATCGAAAAAAGAAATCTTGAAAGGCGGTTCGATTCAAAATATCTTGATAATCTCATCCCGCTGCGGGCGCGGAATCGGAATGCGCTTCCTGCCTTCACGATAGTACAGGCCCTGATCGGAAGGCACGACGCGACCGACAATTTCGGCGGCGATCTTCTGCCGGTGGCAGTCGGTCACAAATTCTTGGCACGCCTCCTCCGTGCCGCAGGCCAAAAGCGCGCCGGAAGAAATAATGCTCAAAATATCCAGGCTAAAATGATCGCATAACAGTTTAGCCTCCGTGGGCAGAGGAATCGACCCGAGATCGATCTCGAAACCCGTGCCCGCTGCTTTCGCCAACTCATGAAGCGCCGCATTGAGTCCGCCCTCGGTCGGATCGTGCAAGGCGTGCATGCCGTCAATGTCTCGGGCAAGGCGCGCTTCATCCAGCACGCTCAAACCCGGCGTTTGAAAATACTTCAAGCATCGTTTGGCGATTGTCTTGCCAAATTCATGCTCGATGGCTGCTTGTTTCTCGCGCGCGATGATTGAAGTGGCTTCGATGGCCAGTCCCTTGCTGATCGCGACGACGTCGCCCACCTGAATATTCCCCGGCTGCATAATTTTTTCACGCCTCGCCTCGCCGAGCATCGTGCCGGTGATCAACGGACGATTGAGGCCCATCGTGATTTCCGTATGCCCGCCGCACAACGTGACTCCAAGCTTCCGGCACGCTGCGCCGATTTGCGAAAAAGTTTTTTCCACGAGCGCCGGCGGCGTCGCGCCCTGTGGAAATAGCAACGTTGCCAAAAACCAGCGCGGCTCGCCGCCCATGCAGGCAATGTCGTTGGCGTTGATTTGCAAAGCGTACCAGCCCGCGTCGTCGGCAACGAATGTAATCGGATCCGTCTTGACAACGAGCAGCTTCTCGCCAAAGTCGATCACCGCGGCATCACGGCCGATGCCGGCGCTGACCAGAACGCGCTTGTCTTTGCGAACGAAGCGGCCGAGCATCTCTTCGAGAAAATCCTGCGGCAGTTTGCCTGTTGGCAAAACCGCGGGCTTATCCAACCAAAACGCTTCCCCCGTTGACATTGAGTATTTCTCCGGTAATAAAATTCGCAAGCTCCGAGGCCAGAAACAAGATCGGCCCGGCGATTTCTTCGGGCGTTCCGGCGCGGCGCAACGGAATCACGCCGGTGATTTTTTCGTTTTCTTCGACAAGCGCACCGCGAGACATATCCGTTTCCACCCATCCGGGGGCAACGCAATTTACCAAAATATTGTAAGACGCCAATTCCGGCGCAAGCGATTTGGTAAAACTGATGACCGCGCCCTTGGTGGCGGCATAATGCGAATGAAACGCCTCGCCGCGTTGCCCGGCGGTGCTGGAAACGTTGATCATTCGCCCACGGCGTTGCGCCTTCATGTGCGGCACCACGGCACGGCAGCAATAAAAAATGCTATCAAGATTAGCGGCCATCGTTTCGCGCCACGTTTCGGCATCCATGCGGTCAATCGCGCCGTAAGTCCAGATGCCGGCGTTGTTCACCAGCACGTCGATGCGTCTATACGTGGAAATGACTTTGGCAATCATCGCATCAACTTCGGATTGGACGGACACATCGGCGCGAAGCGCAAGCGCTTCGCCTCCCTCCTGCTTGATTCGTCCGACAACTTTTTCGGCTTCGGAGATATTGCTACGATAATTCACGATTACCTTGGCGCCGGCTTTTGCCGCCATGATCGCCGTCGCACGACCGATGCCTCGCGACGCGCCGGTGATGAGGATGATTTGGTTGGAGAGGTCGATCATTATGTTCCTGATGATTTGAAGGCAGATTTTTGATGGCGCTCGCTGATAACGAAGACGTAAAACGTCATCCGTAATCAAGTTTTACGCATTGCGAATTACGTATCCAGCAGCGAGCAACAAGCATCACGGTAATCGCACATCATTTCCCTCGTTCGGCCAGCGTGCCCGCACTTTGATCGAATCCGGCGACACAAAAAATCTCTCCGCGGGAAGAAAAGGAAAGGCCTTGCCGAAATCGTAACGGCCGTTATTGTTCGCGTCGCGATAAACGCTGAGCTGATAAACCCCGGGCAACACACCGTCAAATTTGTACGGGCCGGGGGAATAGACTGTGGTCTCGTATGTCGCCTTGCCGCCGACGATTTGCTTTGCGCTCATGCGCAACGGTCCGACGGTTGTCGTCGTATCACTCACACTGCCGCTGATCGAGCTTAACGCGTCGGCATTCAAGGTCCAAAAAACTCGCTGGCGCAGCGTATCAAAAAGCGCAAGTCCTGAGAGATCAAATGTCGAATCAGGAAATATTTCAACACTATGCTTCGCACGGCTTAGCCAGACGGCCGCCGGCTTGAATTCAAATTGAAAATGGTTTTTCCATCTTCCGTTTCCTCGCATCGCTACTCCCGCCGAATCTCGAATCATCATAATCGCGCGAGACGAATCCAGGCGCATCAATTCCGAAAAAGTCAATTCCACGGGCGTGTCGAGCGCAACAGCTCTGGAGCTGTCATCCGGTGTGACGCGAACAATTCGTGGCCGAACTGTATCGGCTTGGCTGCTTGCTGTAAATTCAACGTCGCGAGAAATCGAATCCAACGGCAGGCCGGAGAAATCAAAAAGATTTTCAGCGCCGGCGCGATACGTCCCTGGAACGTGCGGCGCCGTGAAACTGTGCACGACTTCAGGGTTGAGCGGATGCGGCTCGGAAGCAAGCACCGCAAAAGCCGGCGGCGCTTCCGGCGATAAAATTACCCGCAAATGCGAAAACCAATCTCCATCGCCTGGCAGCACCGGCTCTTCAAAACGCCATTCAAGATGGCGATTGTCGGTTGCCACGACGGCGGCCAACGACGGCTTTAAGGTGTCTTCTTGCGCCAAGCGAAGATTAATACCGCTTGCCTGCGATTTCTCCCCGCTCAGTTTGAAATCATTGTTGGCTACGCCGACTGCATCCTCGCCACGATCATATAGGCGGTTGCCGTATTTGTCATCTATGGCAAACACGCGATACGTGCCGTTCGCGAGATAACGAAATTCAAATTCGCCGGACTTGCCGCTCTGCGTTGTGTATTCTGCCTCGATGCGCGCCGGATCAGGTTCTTGATTTTCTCCAACAAGATATGCGCCAAGCAGAATGCCTTGAACCTTCTCTCCATAAATTCTTCCACGCAACTCGCCGGTGGCGATGGAATCGCCGGTGGAAAAAGCGATGCTGATGGATTGCTCCAAGCGGTTGTTGCGCAGATCGCGAATGCCGGTTCCGAGCGTGACGACGTAGGTCGTATTCGAGCGAAGCGAATCGGGAAATTTTATTTCGAGAGCGGGACCGCGCCAATCAAAACTCAGGTCGCCGCCGGGATTCGGGGTGACAAAGATGGCGTCATTCAGCGAGCGGCGGTCGATTTTTTCGCTGAAGCGTAAGCGCACGTGAGCGTCACGTGATACCCGCACCGTTCCGGACGGTGGCTCGACTTCCAAAATTTTTGGCGGCGTCTCATCCGCCGGCCCGCCGGGCGGCGGCGATTGTTTGGCGCAGGCAATCAAGCATAACAGAATCATCAACGAAGATGAACGGTGAAATTTCTTCCGCAATTTTCTCTTCCGCAATAAGACGTGTGCATCGAAAATTTTAAGCACGGGCAAAATAGGCACGCAGGTAGAATATTGCAAGGGAATTTTCGCATTGTTTGCATTTACACCGTTGCATTTTTCTTGCAGACTGTTGCATTAAGGCAACACTTATCTTTTTATTAAAAAAAGTTCGAAGAGAAACGATTTGGCAAGTTCTTAATAATCATCTTGCGGACCGATTGGAGGCGGCGCAAAGATTCTGGAATGAGTTTTGTAGACAATATTGAAAGATTAGAGGGAGAGCCGCAAGGTGTAGCGTACAGGCACCAAACCATCCCGTCGCCGGGATGGCTTTTTATTTTAAAAGAAATCGAAAGGTAATGACTCCCTGCTCGACGCGATTTCCGGCGCTTGCAGGAAACGAATTGAATCGCCATTGGCGGAACGCGTCGAGCGCTACTTTTTCCAAACGCGCTTCGCCTTTTTGCGCCAAAATTGCCGAACCCACCCGACCATCGGCAAGCACAGTAAAACGAATTCGCACCGCCGCGCGGCGAAATCTTTTTTCGAATCCGGCGCGCAAAGCTGACGCTCGCTCGTCAACACTCACATCAACACCGGCGCCGTTTTGCAAATAATCATAACCGGTGAATTGCAGGTCTCCGCCGAATGTGAACTCCGCCGAGCTGCCGACGGGCAAGCGCGCCAACACGGCGCCAAAAAAATTTCCAACCTTGGCATCAAGATTCGGATTAATCGCGCCGTGAAATCCATAACGCCGATTTCCGCCGCCAATTCTTAATTGCGTTCTCGAAGCCTCGCCCCAGTTATAGCCGCCGGTCACTCCAAGTCGCCAATCGCGAAAATCACTGTTGGAGAACTGGCCATCGGCGCGATTGAAATCTAAATCCGCAGACAGCTCCATTCTTTTGTTCGGTTGGCTTCCGGTCAGCGCGCGAACAAATCGCGCAAAGGCGCCGAGAGCGAATTGCCCGAATGATCCACCGACAAGATCGGCGCGAAAATTGTTTGGTGGCGATGTCTCCTCGTGCCGAGCGGCTTTGCTGCCAGCCAATGCAGCCGGGCCTCCTGTGCGGACTTCGTCTTCGCTCAACGGTTCGAGCATCAAGCGGCCGGGCGACACCGTCATCTTCTCGCCGAGGATGCGTACTTCGATATCTTTACCGTAAATCAGCACGTCGGGCAATTGCAATCGATCTGAAGTTTTTTCTTCACTCTCTTGCTTTTCGCGTTCAGCAGTTGCCGTCGAATCATCGGGCAGGGCCAATCGCGGCGACGGAGGCTGTGGCTTTTCTTTTTCTTGGCAAAAACGTTGAAGGCGCACGCAAGAAAAATCAACACAAATGTTTTATTTGCCAATGAGTGCATCCAGGCGCTCCTTTGCCTTGCTTACGGCATCGGCTGCAAAAGGATAATTTTCAACGATTGATTTGTACAAAGCGCGGGCATCGACGAAGCGTTCTTGTCTTTCGTTGGCCTGCGCCGCCTGCAAAATCGCCGGCGCCACCCATTCCGGATAATTGGCGTACAGATATTTTACTTTGAGAAATTCGGTGACGGCTTGCGCGTCGTTTTTATCGCGCGCATAAATCTCGCCAATGAGATATTGCGCCTCGGCAGCCGCGCCGCGATTTTCGCTATCCGTAACCAACATAAATTGCGCGCGGGCGGTTACCATGTCGTTGCGCGCCATCGCCGCCTTGCCGAGTCCAAGATGAGCCAATGCCAAAGTTTCGTTGGCGGAAAGTTTTTGCAGAATGCTGTTGAAATTTTTTTCCGCCAGAGGAATTTCATTTTCCTGCAAAAAGAGCAACCCGAGACGATAGTACGCCTGCGCCGCGAAGAAATCCTGAGGATAAGCGGCGATGAGTGCTTCATATTGTTGCCGAGCCTCTTGTATCTGCGATTGACGCTCGCGAATCTCTCCGCAACGAAACATGGCGGCTGGCCCGTCATCGCTTTTCGGAAAATTCTTCACGTGCCGCTGGTAGGCGTCGAAGGCTTTTTCATCCTGCTTCATCTTCTCGTAAGATTGTCCGGCTTGATAGAGCGCTTTTTGCGCCGAGGGGCTGTTGGGATATTTTTCATAAACCAACTCATACGCCGCAGCCGCATTGGTGAATTGCGTCGCCTGAGCATACAGCTCGCCTTTGTTGAATTGCAGCTCAGCGGCGAAATCGTTGCCCGGATTTTTTGCAATGTACGCATCGGCAAGCTGCACGGCGTCGGCAATTTTGGTTTGCTGCAACAGCGCCCATTGCATGCCGCTTACCGCGTCGTTGATGAAATCACTTTTCGGGTAGCGATCCAGAATGATTTGATAGGCGGCAACCGCGCCGGCGTAATCGCCGAGGTTGTAACGGCAATCGCCGATGGCGTACTGGCTGTCACCAACCCAATCGCTGGAGGAAAACTTGCTGATTAATAATTGAAACGCGGCTTCTGCTTTCTGATAATCCCCGGCGCGAAAGTGCGAGCGACCGACGCTGTGCTGTGCATCGTCGGCAACAGAACTGGAGGGATATTTATCCAAAACCGCGCGAAAGGCTTGAAGCGCGTCGGGTATTTTTTCACTACGAAGATAGCTTTGGCCGATTTGAAGCTGCGCTTCGGCAGCGCGCTCCGCCGGAGGATCGGCGCGCAATGCTGCTTGATAATTGTCAATCGCTTCGGAATAATTTCGGCGATTGAACGCGGCATCGCCGGCGCGGAGGTAAGCATCGACGCGGAGGGTTTTGTCCGAGCTTTTGGTCGCGGCGGTGGAGAATGATTTCGTCGCAGCGCCGTAACGGCCGAGCTTCATTGCCGCCCAACCAGCGCCATACTCGGCATCAGCGACGCGCGTCGAAGATGGGTATTTCGCAATCACGGTTTCATAAGCAGCAGCCGCTGCTTCATAGTCTTCCAACTTGTAATAAGATTCTGCCAGCCAAAATTGCGCATCGGGCGCAAACTCGTTCGCGACATTTTCAGAAAGAAATTTTTTGAAGCCCTCGATGGCGGTTTGGTACTTCTTTTGTTTGTATTGCGCCCAGGCTTCTTTGTAACGCGCCGAAGGGGCAACGCTCGATTCGGCAAATTCGCGGGTCACACGAGCATAAGCCGCTTCGGCTTGCGCATCATTCTGCTGCGCGGCACGGCACTCGCCGGTCATAAACAAGGCTTGTGGCGCTGCATCGCTCGTCGTGTGCTTGTCGATGATCTCGGAAAAAGCCGCAAGCGCCGGAGCATATTTTCCATCGAGAAAATCCAAAGCGCCCAGCTCGTAGAGAGCAACGGCATATTCCGGCGAGGCGGGAAATTCCTTTTTAACTTTTTCAAAAAGCGCGCGCGCGCGGGCCGGCTGTTTCATCGAATTGAGTGCGCGGCCTTGCTGGACGAGAGCCCCTGCGATCAGTGGACTTTCAGGAGGCATCTTGCTAAACGCTTCTGCAGCAGCGGCATAATCTTTTTGTCGATAAAGCGCCAAGCCGAGGCCGTAAGCGGCATCATCGGCATATTCGCCTCGTGGAAAATCGGCAAGCGCCTTGCGATAAGCTGTCATCGCCGCGGCTAAATCGCCCTTGCCGCCATGCGCTTCACCGATGTAGAAAGCCGCCTGCTCAGCCAGCTCGTGCTGCGGATAACTTTGCAATCCGATCTGCAAAAGCGCCAACGCGTCGGCATACTCTCCTGCGCTATATGCCGCCAGGCCGGCGCGATAAACGGCCGCGGCTTTTATCGGGCTGCCCGGATAATCGTTGATCAGTTTTTGATAAGCGGCAAAAGCCCGCTCGAAGTCGCGGCGCTCTTCGAGAACCCAGCCGGTTGAGTAGAGCGCGTAATCGGCGACGGCGCTGCGCGGAAAGGAGCTGGCGACTTGCGCATAATTTTTCAGCGCTGCATCTTTTTTCCCGTTTTTGTATTGCGCCTCCGCCAGCCAGTACGTTGCCTGATCGCGCAAGTCGTTGCCGCGAAAATCGCGCAGAAAGATTTCAAGCTCCTGTTCCGCAGCAGCATAGTCGCCGGCATAATACAAACTTTGCCCGAGACGAAATTGCGCGCGATCGCGAAAGGCAACGGTCGCATAATCCTGCAGCACGCGGCGAAACGTATCGGCGGCGCGGCGATATTCTTTGGTTTGAAAATAAGCGTCGCCCAGCATGTAGCGCGCTGGCGCCGCATTTCGACTGCGCGGGTAGTCGTTCAGAAAAGATTGCAACTGAGTGATGGCAAGCGGGTAAAACGCATTGTTGTAACTGTTGCGCGCTGCAACAAAAGCGTTTTCTTCGGCGCGGCTGGCATCTTCTTGCGCGACCGCAAAGGGCACCCCGAGAGCCGCAAACAACAGCACGGCGCGCAAAGATAAGGTGAGAAAACGACACGAAAGATAAAAATTTAGGAGAGAAAAAATCAACGGCGCGGTTTTCATGATTGTCACGAGAAGCAGTCCTCTATTGATAAAGTCCACCTTTTAGACAATCGGCAGTAACAAAAGTTTCGGGAGCTTCGGTCAGGATCAGTATCATGATGAAAGAAAACCGCCGAATAGGGTGGATGACAAGTTTTTTGAAAAAGCATTTCTGTAAAAATCACGTGATGCGCCCATCGCAGTTATTTTGAGTGGCCCAGCTTTTGCAGAATTGGAAATCGCTTAAGATTCAGCACTCTTTGCTCTTGAGAATTATAATGAATCGGTTACGAAAATGATATGATCGCGCAAGAAGAAAATGCGATAATCTGAGTTTTGCCCACATTTGAGAAAATCTGCCGATGCTCTATAAGCAGTATTGTCAAAAGCTTAGGAGCGATGCGAAGCTCAGGCGAAACGCGCATCCTCATTCGAAGTTGAGCGTTGCAAAAAATCGAAGCAGCCCTGGGCACTGTTTCAGAACTGACCGGTTGTGTCAGCACGTTACAATCATTGGGCGCTCGGAAAAAGACGTAATTGATTTGTGAAATGTTCAACCTCTAACCAGCGAGTTGACGAAATCATGCGGTCACAAATTCATCTCTCCCTCCTTTGCTCTGCCCTTTTGATGACTTTTGCCGGCGTTAGCGATGCGCAGCAAGTTTCATTTATACGTCACGACATCAATACCACTCTCACTGCGGCTTATGGTGTGTTCGTGGCTGATGTGAATGAAAACGGGTTGCCGGATATTCTTACCGCCAGTAATGATGGCGCAAAATGGTGGAATAATCAGGGTGGCGGCTTTTTTCAAAGCGCCAATGTTGGCAACCTGACCGGCGCATGGTTCGTGTATGCTACAGACATCAATGCAGACGGTGATCTCGATGTCATGGCGGCATCGCCGCATCCTAACGCCGATCAGATCCGCTTGTGGGTCAGCAAGAGTGCGGGGTCGTGGAATCCGCCGATTGTATTTCCATTGAGCGAAGCCGAAGCCGTGACGGCCGCGCAATTGGATAATGATGAGCCGTGGGAAATCATCGGTCTCTCATGGGCAGACGATTTGGCCCTGCCGGGCAACGATTTGGTTTATTTCAAAGATTTTCTGGACGGCGACACCACACATACAAAAATATATATAGATACAGAACTCAGCGGCGCGCATTCCGCCGTCACTCATGATTTCAACGGCGACAAAAAAATCGACGTCATCGCCAGCGGCGACCGGCGCATCAATGCTTATCGAAACAACGGCAACGGCAGTTGGACCCTGGCGCGGGCGTTAAACAATACGGAAGGTTCATTAGGGCTCACTCTCGTCGATGTGAATCTGGACGGCAAAATGGATATCGTGTGCCAAACTCGAACCACGCAAAAAGTGTATTGGTACGAAAACACCAGCAATTTTGATTTTACCAGACACACGATCGCCGACAGCATCGGCGAATGCTGGTCGGTGCAAGCCGCGGATTTGGATGCCGACGGTGACATGGATATTTTTGCGGCGTCGCAGTCGCTTGATCTGATCCGGGCGTATATCAACGACGGCTCTTTTAATTTCTCGCCGCTCGTGGTTACGGAAAATTTCGGCGGCGCGCGTGCCGTGGCTTCCATGGACGTCGATCAAGATGGAGACATGGATATCATCGGCGTGGCCTCTGATGATGCAACGCTGGCGTGGTTCGAATCCGTTCCCCTGCCGCCGAGCTTGACGCTCACCTCGCCCAACGGCGGAGAAAACTGGGGGGAAGGCAGCGTACAAAATATTACGTGGACGTTTACGGGCAGTATCAGCGCCGTAAAGCTCGAGTTTTCCTCCAATGGCGGATCGACCTGGCAATCCATCGATGACAACGAGCCGAACGACGGAATCTTTGCGTGGACTGTCCCCACCGCCGCTTCAACCAACTGCAAGGTTCGCGTCACTTCGGTCATTAATGAAAACATCACCGATGAGAGCGACGGCGTCTTCACAATCGTCACTCCCAACATGACGCTGACTTCGCCAAACGGCGGCGAGCAAATCCTGATCGGCTCGAATTATAACATTACCTGGACCGACAATACCGGCCTCGCCACGATCAAGATCGAGCTTTCTACAAATGGCGGCTCTACATGGACAACGGTTGAAGCCGGCGCGCCCAACAACGGCAGTTATAGTTGGACGGTTCCCAACAACCCGTCAACGACCTGCCTGATCAGAATTTCCGATCCAACAGACGGAACGCCGAATGACGTGAGCAACGGTACCTTCACCATCACCAACCCAACTTTGGTTTTGACCGCGCCCAATGGCGGTGAAACCTGGTATATAGGAACGATACAAAATATTACTTGGAATACAGTCGGCGCGATTAGCACGGTGAAGCTGGAATTCTCCGCCAACAACGGCACAATTTGGCAAACCATCGTCGCCAGTGTGACTAATACCGGCAGCTATGCGTGGACAATTCCCGCAAGCGCCTCAAACACGTGCCGCGTGCGCATTAGCGACGTCTCCGATGCAACGCGCACGGATATAAGCAACGCGGCTTTCACCATTGCCACGCAATTTATTGGCGTCACTTCTCCAAACGGCGGGCAGACGCTCATCCTCGGCAGTTTGCAAAATCTCACATGGATCTCCGGCGGTCCGATCGACAACGTCAAGATCGAGTTGTCGAGAAATGGCGGAGGGAGTTGGGAAGTTTTGACCAGCAGCACGACGAACAGTGGAATCTATCCTTGGCTGGTTTCCGGCGCAGTTTCGAATAACTGCCTCTTGCGCGTTTCAGATGCGGTCGACGGCAATCCGGTTGATATAAGCGACGGGACGTTTCCCATCGCCAACCTGACGATCATCCTCACGGCGCCGAATGGCGGCGAGTTGTGGAGTTATAATACGACGTATGCAGTTCAATGGACGACCAACGGCCACGTAGACGGCATTCGGATAGAGTTCTCAATCAACAATGGAACGAGCTGGACGCTGATCGCTCCGAATGCGCCGAACACCGGTTCGTACAACTGGGCGGTTCCAAACAACCTCTCGGACACTTGTCTTGTTCGAGTTTCCGACAGTGCCGACGGATCGCCTTTCGACATCAGCGATGCCGTCTTTCGCATCGTGCCGCCGAATCGAGCGCCGGTCGCGGACATCGGCGGGCCATACAGCGCGCCGCGCGGCGTTTCCATGACATTCAATGCCTCCCAATCAAGCGACCCGGACGGCGATCAGTTGTCGTTTCAATGGGAATTCTCCGATGGCCAGTTCATGAACGGCGCCCAAGTGTCGCGCAGTTTTAATTTTGTAAACCAGTACGCGGTCACTTTGACGGCCAGCGATGGTCGCGGCGGCGAATCCATTGCGACGGCGAACATTAATATTTTTAATCAAACCCCCATTGCAAACGCCGGCGGGCCGTATAACACCAAACCCGGTAACAGCACGAATTTCGACGCCAGCGCCTCATCCGATGCCGATGGAGACATTCTAACCTATACCTGGAATTTTGGCGACAATACGCCTCCGGTTGTCGGCGACGCGCAGATCAGCCATCTCTACGCGAGTTTGGGCGCTTATCAAGTCATCTTAAAGGTTCAGGACACCATCGGAAGCTTCTCGTACGACACGACGACCGCGGTCATCAGCAACAATCTTTTGCCGATTGTAGAAATCCACGCCAGTGAAGTGAGCGTAATCGGCGCGTGTACGAACACCTACCAAATCGATTTTACGATCGACGTTGCGCAAGACCCCGATGGCGCCGTGGTCGGCTATGACTGGGATTTCGATGACGGCAGCCCGCACAGCAACAGCAGCACCTCGGTATCGCACACATTTGCGGTTCCGGGCGTCTATGATGTCAAACTCTCGCTGACCGACAACGAAGGCGCCGTGGGAGTCGACTCGATAAGAATTTCTCTCACTGCCGATCAACCGCCGGTTGCCTCATTTATGCTTCCGGCAGACACCGTGGCGGTGAACACTCTGGTGAGTTTTGATGCCAGCTCCTCTTCTGATGTTGATGGAGAAATCGTGTCTTACATTTGGAATTTCGGCGATGGCACGATTTTCAACTCTTCGCAACCGACAGCCACGCACACCTATCAAACCACCGGCACCGCGAATGTCCTGTTGACGGTAAGCGATGGTTGTGGAAAAATCGGCATTACCTCAAAATTCCTTCGCGTCGAGCAACCAGTCGGTATTGATGATGCTGGTGGCAGAGATCTGCCCCAAGGTTTTGAACTATCGCAAAATTATCCAAACCCCATCTCGCTTCGAGGCGCACAGTCGCCGGTAACGCACATTTCCTTCAACCTGCCCAAAGCCTTGAATGTGCGAGTGACGGTTTATAATATTTTCGGACAAGAGGTGCGCAAGATCGTAGGCGGCATGCTTGGAGCGGGGAGACATTCAGCAGCTTGGGACTTGCGTGACGGAAAAGGCGAGCTGGCGAGCACCGGAATTTATTTCTACCGTCTTCAGGCCGGAAATTTTCTGGCAACGAAAAAATTGATTATCACGAAGTAGTAAATCGTAGGGACGTTCAGGTAGAACGTCCCTACTCCATTTCTAATTCCACCACTTTCTCTCCCCTCTACGAATTCTGCCCGCACTCTGCAAAGCGGCACTGTTGCACTCCACAAATATTTTTTCCCAAGATCGCTTCAGAATAACCTTCATTCCGCACAAAATTTACAAAAAATATTTCTGCTTAAGGGAAGCCATTTATCAGACGATTGACTTTAAGATGAAGACAATTAACGCAATCGAAATATCTTCACCAGTTCACGATCAGACTTGGTGAGTTGCTGAGCATTGTATTCACCTCTCAAAACTCATCTTCTTGTTCTATTGGCGAATTTTATGTTCACCAAAAATTTTCTAATTTATGATCGCAACTATTCTAACCCAGAATAGTATATAGTGAAGCACTTTTTGAAAATTGGAGCTGTCATGTCTAAAAATGAGATAACCGTGCTCGGTCTCCTTGCAGAAAAGCCGATGTACGGTTACGAGATTCATCAGGAAATCAAACGCCGGGAGATGGATTATTGGGCGAAGATCAAACTGCCATCCATTTATAACACCCTCACGCGGTTGGAAGAACAAAATTATATCCAAGCCGGCAAAGAAAAAGTCGGCAAGATGCCGGAACGAAATGTTTACTCGATCACTCCTTCCGGGCGCGACAAACTCAAAGAGTTGGTTGTCAATTTTTTGCGCGACGAAGATCACCCGGAATGGAATTTTGGAGTGGGCGTCGCCTTCATCTTCGGCGCGCCGCGCGAAATCGTTTTGGAAACGTTACAACATCGCCGCGAATCCGTGAATAAATGTCTCGCCGACTTGGAGCAGGAAAAAGAAGAATATCGAGGAAAAATTCCTTTTAACTGGTCCATGCTCATCGAACATGGACAAAAGCACATGCAACTCGAGCTTGATTGGTTGAACAGTCTCATCGAAAAAATCAAAACAACAGAAAATTGGGCGGCTGATTTTTCAAGAATACAATGCCAAGAAGGAGGTTGTTGATATGCAGGTACGAATAAACTTCACGCGCGGAGTCGCTGTGGTCTTCGCTCTGCTGATTTCTGCCCCTACATTTTTTTCTACTGAGAAGGCATTGGCGCAAAACGGCAAAATGTTGAAGCTGGAAGAAGCCGTGCAATTGGCGCTCGAAAATAACTACTCCTTGGAAGCCTCGCGCAAAGGCGCCAGCGCGGCCAGTTGGGGCGTCAAAAGAGCATACACGGAATTTATGCCGTCGGTCAATTTCAGCCTGGCTTACACGAGGCTCGATGGCGGCACGTTGGATCGCGCCAATGCGTTTTATAAATTTGTCAATGATACAACGAACAGATTCCCGGAAGAAATACGTCGCAACACGCGGCCGGGCGCTTGGAAAAACTCCTACGGCCCGACGATCAGTGTGACCCAACCAATTTTTACCGGTGGCGCGTTGCTGGCAAATTTGAACCAATGGCAGGCAAACGACTTGCGCGCGCAGGCCGATCTCGAAAACACCCAGCAAGAGACGATTTTGAACGTGCAGCTATCTTACTTCGGCGTCTTGAAAGCGAACGAATTGCTCGCCGTCGCGCGCGACTATTTGCAATCAACTGAGGAACATCTCGTGAGTGCCCGCAAAAAAGTCGAGGCGGGTCTGAGAAGTCGCTCGGAAATTTTGCGCTGGGAGGTCCAAAAAGCTGCGGCAGAAAGCCAAGTGCTTCAGACCGAGAACCGTTTGGAAATTGCCAAGACCGCGCTCAATCAGGTCTTGGGCATTGATTTGAACACGGAGTACACATTGACGCCAGTTGAAGAATTGGAAGTGAGCGTGCCTCCGACGTTGACAGAACAAACCGATCTCGCTTTGAGAAGACATCCGGGCTTGCGAGTCGCTGAGGCAAGCGTCGAAGTTGCCAATGCCCAGTCACATATTGCACGCTCCAACTTCGTGCCGAAGCTCAGCCTTGCCTATAACTATAGCTGGGAAGCCAACGACACGTTTGCGTTCGACAGTATCAAACAATGGTCGCTCTCCGTCGTCGCGACGATTCCGATCTTCAACAGCTTTCGCGACTATGCAGGCTACCAACAGGCTCGAAAAACCACGCAACAGATGGAAAGCCTGAGTGAAGATTACAAGCGAGTATTGGCGCTGCAAGTGAAGCAGGCATCCTTGAGTCTTGAGACCGCTCAAAAACGGGTCAGCATCACGGAAAAAGCCAGAGCCGAAGCCGACGAAAATTATCGCATCATGAAAAATTCTTATGAAGTCGGCTTGGCGTCGAATCTTGATTACCTCGATGCGCAAGACGCCAGAAATACGGCGCGATGGAATTTCATCGACGCGCGTTATGATTATTTGCTGGCAAAGTCAGCGCTGGCGAGAGCGATGGGAGTTTTGGGAAAATAGCAGAGCGGGTGAGAGGGCGAGTGGGTGAAAAAGTGAGTTCGAGAGCAATTTACATCATCTCCCACTCACCCGCTTCCCTTCTCACCTCAGGTTAAACGAAGTATCTTTAATAGATCATGAAAGCGAGTCAACTATGAAGGCGAAGAGAATTCTGATAGCCACCCTCGCCACCACGATGGTCAGCTTCGTGGCGTGGAGCAGATGGAACGACGAAAAGAAACCCGAAGCCACTGCAGCGCAACCGTTGGCCGTGAAAATACAAACGATCGTGCATCAAGACATATCCAAAAACTTGACCGTGTCGGGCACGCTGGTCGGTGAAAATGAAGCGACGGTCGTCGCCGAAACCGGCGGCAAAGTGGAGGCGGTCAAGGCGCAGATCGGCGATTGGTTGGCGAAGGGAAAAATTATTGTTCAGCTTGAAAACGACCTCAAAGCCGTGGCGCTTGATCAAGCAAAAGCACAGCTCATGTCGGCGCAAACGAATCATGAGAAGTCGCAAAATGATCTGAAGCGTTATGAAAATTTGTTCAAGGAACACATTGCGACGCAGAGCGACATCGAGAACGCCAGGCTCGCCGCTCGAGCCGCCGAGGCGCAGCTCAAGAGCGCCGAGGCCGCATTGAAACTTGCGCAACGCCAATACGACGATGCCGCGATCAAGGCGCCGCTCAGCGGCCGTCTTGCCGATCGTTATGTGAATTTAGCGGCGATGGTCATGCCCGGCGACGAAATCGGCGTCGTGGTCGATGGCCGTAATATGAAACTCAAAAGCAGCGTTGCCGAAAATGAGATCGCGCTCGTTCGCCCCGGCCAGCGAGTCGAGCTTGTTGCCGACGCGCTGGGCGATGCGAAGTTTGTTGGAAAAATCATCACCGTTGCGCAGAGAGCAACCAGCGAGCGAACCTATCCGATCGAAGTCTTGGTTGCAAACGACAAAAACGAGTCGCTGAAAAGTGGTATGTTCGCGCGCGCGAACATTGAAGTTGAAAAAATGAACGAGGCCATCGTCATTCCTTCTGCCGCCATGTTGGCTGAGGCCGGAAAAAATTATGTGTTTGTCGAATCGAATGGCGTGGCAAAGCGAATTGCCGTCAAACTCGGCGTGCAAGACGGCGGCCAATCGCAGATCGTCGAGGGATTGAACGCCGGCGACCGCCTCGTCGTCTTCGGCCAACAGCGGTTGACCGACGGCGCAAGAGTCGTGGTGCAGGAATGAGACCGCTTGTAATTCGTAATGCGTAATCCGTAAGACTTTCGATTTTTTACGCATTACGGATTACGCATTAATGCTTACTGTACATGCTGAAATTCACATGAAAATACACAAGGTCACTTTATGAAACTAACTCAAGTCTCCATCCAACGCCCGGCTTTCATCACCATGGTGTTCACGGCGCTGGCGGTGTTGGGAATTTTTTCTTACTCCCAAATGGGAGTCGATCTATTGCCCAAAATGGACTGGCCGATGGTTTCGGTCGTCACGGTGTATCCTGGCGCCGGTCCGAAAGAAATCGAAACCACGGTTTCAAAACCGATTGAAGAGGCGCTCGCCAGCTTGAACGGCCTGAAGCACCTCCGATCATTTTCTAACGAAGGCGTCTCCGTCGTGCTGGCAGAATTTTCCTTCACCACCGACGTCGAGACCGCGACCAACGAAGTGCAACGCAAGATCGATGGCGTGCGCGCAGATTTGCCCAAAGAGATTTACACGCCGACGGTGACCAAGTCCGACATCAATGATTTCCCCATCGTGCGAATCGCCCTGAGCAGCGAGGTGTTGGATGCGCGCGAGCTTTATCAGCTTGCCGATGAGAATATCGCCGAGCGCCTCGAGCAGTTGCCCGGCGTCTCCAGCATAGAGATTGTCGGCGGACAGGAGCGCGAAATCCGCATCGAAGTGGACAATGATCGCCTGCGCGCTTATAATCTTTCGATCACCCACGTGAGCCAGGCGTTGCAGCGCGAGAACCTGGATTTCCCGACCGGAAAAATCAATTCGCCGACCAGCCAGTACATCGTGCGCGTTGCCGGAAAATTCACCAGGCCAGAAGCGATGAATGACATCGTGCTCTTGGCCAACGGCGATAACAAAGTCTATCTGCGCGACGTTGCACGGGTGTTGGATACATACAACGAAGACGTGACGTACACGCGCTTGAACGGGAATGCGGCCGTCGGGCTTTTGTTGCAGAGGCAGTCGGGCGCAAACTCCGTACAAGTTGCGGAATTAGCTCGCGCCGAGCTGACAAAAATCGAGCAGGAACAAAAGGGCCGGATTCATTTCGAAATCGCCCAAGACATCACGCGCTTCACACTGCACTCCGTTGATGAAGTGAAACGCGATCTCGGCATCGCTGTGCTCATGGTGGCGCTGGTGCTGTTCGTCTTTCTCCATAGCTTCCGCAACTCCTTCATCGTGCTGTTGTCGATTCCGACCAGCTTGATCACGACGTTCATTATGATGCAAGCATTCAACTTCACGATCAATCTGGTCTCGTTGATGGCTTTGGCGCTGGTCATCGGCATCTTGGTCGATGATTCTATCGTTGTGCTCGAGAACATCCATCGTCATCTCGAACGCGGTGAAGAGCAAAAAAGCGCGGCGCTCAAAGGCCGCAGCGAAATCGGCTTTGCCGCCATCGCCATCACGCTGGTTGATGTTGTAGTCTTCCTTCCCATCGCGCTCATCGGCGGCATCGTCGGAAAAATTTTCAAAGAGTTCGGCTTGACGATCGTCGTCAGCACCTTGCTCTCGCTGTTCGTGTCTTTTACGCTCACGCCTATGTTGGCCTCGAAATGGTCGCGCGCCGGCTCCACCACACTGCGCTGGAATTGGCTGCATTTCTTGATCGAGAAATTCGAGGCTTTTCAAGAAAATTTGAACGCCCGCTATCATACTTTGCTCGCTTGGTGCCTCGGCCATCGCAAAACCATCCTGCTTACGAGTTTGGTGCTCTTGATTGCAAGCCTGGCGCTTGTACCAATGGGGCTGATCGGCACAGAGTTCATGACTGAAACCGACCGTGGTGAATTCGCCGTCAATTTGGAAATGCCCATCGGCACGGCGCTCGACATCACTAATGGCGCGGCGCGGCGCGTGGAAAATATCATAGCCGGTTTGCCGGAAGTGGACCGCTATCTTGCGACGGTCGGCAAATCTGAAAGTGAATGGACGAGAGCGAAACGGCCGAACGTCGCCCAGATTTCCATCACACTCGTTAGCAAGCGCTCACGCAAACGCAGCACGTCGGAAATCATGAATGTGATCGCCGAGCAAACCGCGTTGATTCCCGGATTAAAAGTGCGCATGAGTCCAATCAGCATGTTCGGCGCGGCGCAAGAGTCGCCGCTGCAAATCGAGGTGAGAGGACCGGACCTCGACACGCTTGCTCCTATCGCCGACAAGGTCGCCACCATTACTGCCGATGTTGCCGGCACGCGCGATGTCAAAAGCTCGTGGGAAGAGGGGCAACCCGAGATCAAAGTCGCGGTTGATCGCGATCGCGCGGCGCAGCTCGGCTTGACGCTCGGTGAAATCGGTGTGGCGTTGCGCACCGCGCTCGAAGGCGACATTGCCACCAAATTTAAAGATGGCAACACGGAATTCGATACGAGAGTTGTGTTGGCTAAAGCCAATCGCTCGCAGCCCGAGGCTGTGGAAAAAATCACGCTGGTGAATTATCGCGGCGAGCGTGTTTTTCTCGGCCAGGTTGCTGACGTGCATTACGGCAAGGGCCCGACGACCATCAGCCGCAAAGATCGCGAGCGTCTTATCACGGTCTCTTCAAACTTGGACGGTACGGTTGCGCTCGGCCAGATCAATGCTGAAATCGAAAAACGCATTGCCGAGCTGGAGTTGCCTGCGGGGATCACCATCACCTCCGGCGGCGATGTGCAAAACATGCAGGACATGTTCCGCGACATGACGATTGCGATTACATTCGCGGCCATCTTCGTTTACATGATCATGGTGGCACTATTTGAAAGTTATGTGCATCCTTTCACGATCATGTTCTCGATACCGGTTGCGCTCGTCGGCGGGCTTGGCGCTTTGGCTCTCACCGGACAGACGCTCAACATGTTCTCGATGATCGGCATTTTGCTGGCCATGGGTTTGGTGACGAAGAATGCGATCTTGCTCGTCGACCGCACCAACGAGCAGCGTGCCAAGGGTTTCTCCGTTCGCGAAGCTCTTCTTGAAGCCGGCCCGACGCGCTTGCGTCCGATTCTCATGACGACGCTCACGATGGTGTTAGGCATGATGCCTTTGGCGTTGGCGCTCGGCGCCGGTGCAGAAATGCGGCAGAGCATGGCCATCATCGTCATCGGCGCATTGATCAGCTCGACGCTTCTGACGCTGGTTTTAGTGCCGGTGGTTTACACATACATGGAAGGTTTGCGCCTGCGTTTAAGCCGAAAGAAAGTTGATGCGAGTAATGGCAAACATGAAGTTTTGCAGAAGATGATGGCGGCGGCAGCTAACTCTTCGTACTCATGAGATATTGCAAACAAGAAAGAAACTCGTGAAACAAACCGTTTTACTTCTGGCTACAAGCAGTTAATGCATGCCCTGATGCCCATTTCTATATACTTGTTGGTTGAAGTTGAAGCCTGTTAAAGCTCAGAATCTGATAGTTTGGCATCATTGAAGCGAGGGAAAAAACAAATCTTTTGATTTCGCAAGACTATGAGATTGCTTGGTTTCGCTATGATGTTACAAAACTAACCTCAATCAGCATGGATGCTTTGGGTGATCAGGGCTTGACATTTTAAAGTTAAGTATCTACCTTATTGCAGAAAATCGCGAAATGATCGCATGTGCATATCACATTCTGAGAGGAGGGAAGTGAGATGATGCGTATTTTTCGGCAGATTCTTGAAGACATTAAGCGAGGAGAAAATATTGACTTATTTATCACTGTAACACTTGTAGCCATAATCGCAGTGCTTGATGTTTTAAGCATCGCTTCAACCGGACTTGTTGCTTCCGTTACGTTAGCCACGCTGGGCCTAATTGCTTTAGGCCTACTTGTTACTAGATATAAAATAGAAAATATCTATCACACACATGATGTAGTTAATACTGTCAAATTGTCCACCAAGATTTTCTCTTCACTGGATATTGACCTTGCAAATGAAAGAACAAAAGAAATTTGGATGTTAGGGCTAGTACTAAGAGGCACAATATACAGACATTTCTATGACTTCAATCGAAATGTGGCCCAAGGAACAAGGATACGTGCTATGATAACAAATTGGAACAAAGTTGACATGAATACGACTGTAAAGCGGCTCTCGCGAGGAGTAACAACAGAGCGATTCAGGACTGGATACGAGGAGGCCATAGATCGGTTAAGGATCATCAATCAATCTGTTAAAGATCTGGATGGGGTTAAATTGAAGCTTTTGGAATTTGTACCATCGTTCAGCCTGTATATCTTTCCCAAAACAGAAGACGGGGGCATAATTTATGTTGAAATGTATTGTTTCAAATCAAGCGATGGTTCAATTCCAAAATTCCGTGTGACTGAGCGTGAAAACCCTATTTGGTATAAACACTTTCTAAGCCAGTTTGAACTAATGTGGCAGGATGCCGAAGAATTCCCACTTAAGCTGGAATGAGCGAAACATATTAGTTTTGATAGAATAGAGAGAATTTGGCCCATTTGAAAATGGATGCTTTAAGAAATATGTTGACGGAACCATTGACGAATTTTAGATCCAGTACTTTTTGACTTGACAAAACCATTGTCTTGGCGTAACCACTCCTGTTTAGGCCCTTTTTCTGTTTTTGAAAGAACAATCCCCACAACATCCCCATTTTTTAATTGATAGCTGAACGATGCAATTCTATTATTCACTTTAACATTCATCATACGATTTCCAATATCCCTATGAACATGATAAGCAAAGTCAATAGGTGTTGCATCCTTTGGAAGCTGCAAAACTTCTCCTTTAGGGGTTAAACAAAAAATTTCTTCTTCAAAAAAAGACCCTATCGTTTCATCTCTCGGTTCAACATCGTTCTTTAGTTTCTTCTGTTCGCGATTCCATAATTCATCATTCTTTTCAATAGCGGCAAAGGATTTTCCTTTTTCTTTGTAAAGCCAATGGGCAGCTACACCAAGTTCTGCAACTTCATGCATCTCGCTCGTTCGAATTTGTACTTCAACAAGTTGTTGTTTGCCTCCTGCTAATGGATACAAAATCGTAGTGTGAATAGATTGGTACTTGTTGGGTTTGGGATTAACGATCCAATCGCGACTAGATTCACCATCATATATGCCTTGACCATTTTCATTGACAGGAGGAGGCCAAGTGGAAAGAATAAGGTCTCGGGCGTCATAACAATCATCTGCCTTCATCATGTTAATCTCATGCTTAGCATTCTTAATCTTATGTTCGGCCCTCTTGATTTCGCGTTTTGCATTATTGATTTCATTTTTGATACCGGCGATTTCCTTTTTGATTATATTCATACCATATCTTGTCTTCTTTTTTCTGGTCTCACGCTTGATCTTCCTGAGCTTGTTCATGGCTCTATTGATCTCGCACTCGAACTTTGTAATCTTATCTTCTGCCCTCCTAATCTCGTCTATCGCCTTATTGCCCCCATCATTAAGTTCTTTGCTCTTTGTAATTATACGCACGCCGACCAAGTCATTAATGTTATCTATTTTTTTATTTTGAGTTATTTGCTTCCGGTAGATACTATAGAGACTCTTAAAACGGCCTTGCACTTGTGTTTTAATTCCATAACTTTCAAGCACAGTAATCATATTTTGGATTATATCTTTAAGATAGTGCTCTCCCGCCTCTCGCTTAGTTGCCATTTCACTACTAATCTTTTCATATTCTTTTGGACAATTTATCCGAAAAGCCATGTCTTGAAGTGGCCATTTTAGTATCCAGATTCCTAAACGTTCAGTGATAGGGACATGAATGTTAAGCGTTTCTTTAGCCATATTATTCAATAGAGTATGCATTTCCCCTGATGTGACATCTTCATCTTTTGCTTTCAAAAAGTTCAAAACCGCAATTCGATCCGCAAGCTTAATGATCAATATCTCCCATGTTGCGGCGAGAGAAACAATCAACTTACGGTGGTTTTCATGCTGTTTCTTGGCGCTTTGAAGACTTTCATTCGGGAGTTCAGTGTCTGCTATCGCTCTCTTTCTGAGAAACCGCAAAACATTCTGCTCAAGATCAGATGTTGGATTCGTTTTGCGCCAAGGTAATTGGAGTTCATACTTGTATAGTCTTGCAGCGTTGCTTAAAAACTGGCGAACGAGCTCATCAACTGGAAAACTATCAATTTCTTGACAAGAGGAAAGTCTGAGGTAGGTGTCAATCAAGAAACCAGCTGCCAAAACAGGGATTGGAGCGTTAAGATCTGAGAGAATATGCAAAGAATAAACCGCCAAGTTCCATCGAAATTTCGTTTCATCTTTATCTAAACGCTGCTGTTCAATATCCCGACGAAATAGCTTGATGGAATCATGTAGTTTATCCAACTGCTCTTTACTGTGTTTAGCTTCAAGATGTTGAAGTATTTCACTGAGTCTCTTCTCAGCCAAGAATTCCATAGTTGTCGATTCAGAAGAAGGTGCAAGTTCAGGAGGTAAAGACGGCTTTATTTCTTCGTTTAACATAAGCAAGTACAGTGCCCGAGCTCATAAATTAGAATTACACAGGTTACCGAAGGTATCATAATGAGTCAATGTATTCAGTAGATTCAAGCGACTCATTTTAATACAAACCGGATAATAGATGAACAAACAGCTCACAGGCGATTGCTTTATAGGAATTCAAAAGATTTAGTTAATAATGATGCTTGTGAAGCACTTCTAGTGTAGTGTCCCTAACGCTTCTTTACTTTTGGCGATTTTTTCGATAATGCGTTGTACGGATGCTGTCCACACGAAGACATGTGGATTTTGATTGTGATTTTCAATATAGGCTTGAATTGCC
>Ga0247727_10001659_pt1 | contig 52241 bp, 50 predicted proteins | sample WisWelCaveWW1625_FD_202498 | JGI IMG/M metagenome (GOLD analysis project Ga0247727, IMG submission 202498) | Biofilm microbial communities from Wishing Well Cave, Virginia, United States - WW16-25 | ecosystem: Environmental > Aquatic > Deep subsurface > Groundwater > Cave microbial mat | place... | reverse complement strand
GTGTGCTGGCCGCGCCACCGAGTGCAGACTCCAAGCCAAAGGTGCTTTTTACCAACCGCCCCACGCCCCGGTGAAAAGTGCGGTTTTGCTGTTCCACAAAAGTGCGATTTTGAAAACTACACGACAGAAGAAAACCGGCGGGGTGACGTTGTTCGCCTTCGATGCCGGGCAGGGGTTGAGCGAACACACCGCGCCGTTCGACGCGCTGGTGCAGGTGCTCGAGGGCGAGGCGGAGATCACCATTGCCGGCAAGCCGCATCGCGTGGCCGCCGGCGAGATGATCCTCATGCCGGCCAATCAGCCCCACGCCCTGCACGCGGCGCAACGGTTCAAGATGCTGCTGACACTGATCCGGTCCTGACGCATGGCCACCGTCTGCGCCCTCCAACACAACGACTGCGAGAATCCCGGCCGCATCGCCGACGCGCTCCAAGCGGCGGGCTACGCCATCCATCAGGTTCGCTCCCATCGCGGCGAACCGGTGCCGCGCGAGGCGCAGAGGTTTGCCGGCCTCGTGGTCATGGGCGGGCCGCAGAGCGTGTACGAACAGGCCCAATATCCGTTCCTGACGAACGAAATCCGGCTCATCGAAAGCGCGCTCAAACTCGACAAACCGATCCTCGGTGTCTGTCTCGGCAGCCAACTGCTCGCCGCCGCGCTCGGCGCGCGCGTTTATCCCGGGCCGCAGAAGGAAATCGGTTGGCATCCCATCACGCTGACGAAGGCTGCCGTCACGGACGCATTGCTGAAAGAGTTGCCGGCCACGTTCACGCCGCTGCACTGGCACGGCGACGTGTTTGATCTGCCGCACGGCGCCGCGACGCTCGCGTCGTCGGCGCTGACCGCCATCCAAGCCTACCGGTACGGCACGAAAGCGTACGGCTTCCTTTGCCATCTGGAGGTCACCGACCGGCACGTCGCGGATTGGGTGACGATGTTTGCCGACGAAATGCATCAAGCCGGTGTGGACGCCCGCGCCATCCTGGCTGGCGCCAGGAAACATCTGCCGCCGCTTCAGAGATTGGGTGACGAGGTGTTCGGGCGGTGGGTGAGCGCTTTCTGAAATAGTTTGTCCTGATACTGCACCCACGCAGCCAGCCGGTGGGGGACGGTGGCCACAAGGTCGGGACTCTCCGCCGCCAGATTGGTCGTCTCCAACGGATCGGCGCGCAGATTGTACACCTCGTACTGGCGCGTCGTGGCGTTGTAGATGTACTTGTGGTCGCCCTCCCGATAGCCGAACAGAAAATCCGACCACGGCGCGAAAAAGTAAATCCGTGCCGGCCGGTCGTCGCCCAACAAACTGCGTCCCTGCCAGCGCGGCGACGAGGGCAACTGCATCAACTCCATCACCGTCGGCGCAATGTCGATCAACCCGCCCAGCACCTCGCTCTCCTCGCCGTGGAACAGCCGGCGATTGATCAGCAGCAGCGGCACGTGCAGGTTCTCCTCGTAAATCTTGCCGGCATGCGCCCATTGGTGGTGACGACCGAACGCCTCGCCGTGATCGCCCACCACGACCACCAACGTCGAGTCGGCGAGCTGGCGCTTTTCGAGCGCCCGCATCGTCTTGCCGAAACAATCGTCGCCGTGGCGCAGTGCGTTGAGGTAGCGGTTGAAATAGTCGTCGCCGACCCCGTAGTCGGTCTCCGGCCGCGACACGAAATAGGGGTAATGGGTCATCATCGTCCACACCACCCCCAAGAACGGCCGATCCGGCTCGGCGTCCACCCACTTCACCAGTGCGTCCACCGCGCACTCGTCGTCCACCCCATCGAGGAAATCCCGGTTCCAGTTCTCCGAAACGTACCGGGCCCGTTCACAGACCAGGGTGCGGTAGTCCTCAAGCACATCAAACTGCCGGTGCGCCAGAAACCGGCCCAAGCCCTGATACTGGTTGTCGCTCGAACTGAAAAACGCCGTGCGATACCCGCGCCCCTTCAACTCGGAAACGAGCGACGGCAGGTTCGCATCGGGTGCGGTCTGCGTCAGGCTCTGAAAACAAACCGGTGGATACACCCCACACAGCAGCGACACCGCCGCCTGGCAGGTGGCCGGCGCGTGCCCGTAGATGTTGCGAAACAACTGCGCCTGCGGCCGGTAGCGGTTCAACTCCGGCGTAACCGGATACTTCCCGCCGTACGCTTCGAGATATTCGGCCGGCACCGATTCCAACACGAACAACACCACGTTGCGGATCGGCCGGTCCGACCGCGCCGTCGCTGCCGGACTTTTCGCGGGCCGTTCGGCGGAGATCTGCACATCCTCCGGCCCGAGCGGTGTCTCCATCGTGAACAACGCCACCGGCCGTCGCACGAGCATCGACTCCGCAAACGAGACCACCGGACTGGCCAGCTTGTGCTGTTGCCACTGGCAATGCTGCAGTTGCCAGTTCGCCAACGGAAAATACAACACGCAGGGCACCGCGAAGTACGCGAAGAACCGCACCCCGCCCACCCACCGGCGCTGCACCGCCGCCAAACCGCGCCGCGCCAGCCACGCACTCGCCAGCAGCGCCGCCACCACCAGCGCCGCGAACCCCGCCGTCTGCCAGGACACCGCCGCTCCCACCGCCCGCCGCGCGTCGAGGCTGCGCAGAAAATCGGAGTAGTACAACCACTGATACGTGAACGGCCGGCCAATCACCGCCACCACCTTTACGTTCACCAGCGCCACCACCAGCGTCAACAGCGCCGCCACCGTGTACAACCGGCACACGATCCGTTGCCCGCGCCTGACTACCAGCGCCGCCAAAAACACGATCGTCAGACCGGCGACAAACAGGAAATCATAGTACCCGGCCGCCAACAACTCCGGCAACGCCGCCAGCGAACTCCACTTGAAGCGCACCACCTGCGCGCGCACCACCAACAGAAACGCGCAGAGCGCGGCCCCGGTGCCCAGAATATGAATGGCCGCGTTCACGTCGATCCAACACTAGGTAGCCACCGTCGCCCGGTCAAGGCCGCTTCACCGGGCGGGCGGCGGCACCGGCAAGCGCAGCACCCGCACCACGGGATTCAGCCGCGCCGGCTCGCCGCGCAACATCATCTGCCGAAAGGCCCGCGGCGAGGCGCCATAGATGCGCTTGAACTTGTTGGAGAAGTGATGCGGCGAACTGAAGCCGGTCGTGTCGGCGATTTCCTTGATGGCCATGTTGCTGCGCGCCAGTAACGACGCCGCTCGCTCCAACCGCGCCAATCCGAGACATTCCAGCGGCCCCAGATCGAGACTGCGCCGAAACAACCGGCACAGGTGCTCGGGCGTCACGTGCACCGACCGGGCCAGATCGCGCAACGTCAGCGCGCGCGGCGGATCGTGGGCGACCGCGTCGCGGATGACGGTCAGCGCCTTCTCCACCCCTGCCGGCAGGTCGCCGTGCGGTTCGATCGCCAGCCCCGTCGCGCCCGACACAAATACCTGCGCCATCAGATTCACCGTCGGCGCAATCAATTGGGTCCGCTCCGGCTCGGGCCGACGCCAGACGGAAATCACGTAGCGGAACAGCGGCCGCAAAATGTCGTCCTCGCTCAAGTGCCGGGCCAACGGCCATTGCGCCAACGGTGGCCAGCCGCTCGGCGGCAACTCGAAATCGAAATGGAAAAACGCGTGCACCGTCCGCCGTTCGCGCGCCCAGTCGTACCGGTCCGTCATTCCCCGACGCGCCAGCAGAATTGTGCCGGGCGGCGCGGGGATCGTGTGCCCGTCGAACTGGGCCGTGACGTCGCCCTCGATGATCCAGACAAACTCGAAATCGTGCAGTCTCCGCGGACCAAAGGTCGCCCCCGGCGGATAAATGGCCACGCCGCCCTGGTCCACCTTCACCTTCCGCAGCGGGGTGAAATCCATACACTCGGAGATATTCTCAGACTGGTATCGAAATAGCCATTCTGATAAGAACCAGAGTCAATGAGCCAACCCACTACCCGCTCCGCCCTGGAAATCAGCCGGCAAACCAAACTGCTCCCCATCGGCCAGGTCGCCGCCAAACTCGGTCTCACCGATCACGACCTCGATCTGTACGGCAAATTCAAAGCCAAAATCTCCCTCGCACTCTGTCACCGTCTCAAAGACCAGCCGACCGGCAAATTGATCCTCGTCACCGCCATCACTCCCACCCCGACCGGCGAAGGCAAAACCACCACCAGCATCGGACTCACCGACGCCCTCAACCGGCTCGGCCGCAAAACCATCGTTTGTCTCCGCGAACCGTCCGTCGGCCCCTGTTTCGGCGTCAAAGGCGGCGGCACCGGCGGCGGCCGCGCCCAGGTCGCCCCGATGGAAGACATCAACCTGCATTTCAACGGCGACTTCCACGTGGTCAGCGCCGCGCACAATCTCCTGGCCGCGATGCTCGACAATCACCTGCACTTCGGCAACGAACTCGGTATCGACGTCCGCCGCGTCGTCTGGCGCCGCGTCCTCGACATGAACGACCGCGCCCTGCGCCAAATCACCCTCGGCCTCGGCGGCACCGGCAACTCCGTCCCGCGGGAGTCCGGCTTCGACATCACCCCGGCCTCCGAAGTGATGGCCACGCTTTGCTTCGCCGAGTCGCTGCCCGATCTCAAAGAACGCCTCGGCCGCATCATCGTCGCCTACACCCGCGACCGCCGGCCCGTCACGGCCAAAGACCTCAAAGCCCATGGTGCCATGACCGTCCTGATGCGCTACGGCCTCGAACCCAACCTCGCCCAAACACTCGAAAACAATCCCGCCTTCATCCACGGCGGCCCGTTCGGCAACATCGCCCACGGCTGCAACAGCGTCACCGCCACCAAACTCGCGCTGCGCCTCGCCGAGTTCACCGTCACTGAAGCCGGTTTCGCCGCCGACCTCGGCGCCGAAAAATTCCTCAACATCAAATGCCGCAAAGCCGGCTTCCGCCCCGACGCCACCGTGCTCGTCGCCACCGCCAAAGCCCTCAAGTTCCATGGCGGCATCAAAGCGGCCGACCTCGCCAAACCCAACCTCCCCGCTCTGCAGTCCGGGCTGGACAACCTCGTCAAACACGTCGAGAACCTGCAATCGTTCGGCCTGCCGGTTATCGTCTCGATCAACGTCTTCGCCACCGACATTGAGGAGGAACTCCAGGCCATCCGCGACCGCTGCGCCGCGCTCGGCGTCCCCGTGGCGACCTCCCGGCATTTCCTTCAAGGCGGCGCCGGCGCCGAAGACCTGGCGCGGCTCATCCTCAAAACGGTCGAGACCATCAAACCCGATTTCCGCCTGCTCTACCCGGACGACATGGCGTTGCTGGAAAAAATCCGCACCATCGCCCAGAAGATTTACGGCGCCGACGACATCGTGGCCGAACCGAAGATCGTGGACAAACTCAAGTCGTTCGAAGACGCCGGCTACCGGCATTTCCCGATCTGCATGGCCAAGACCCAACTCTCGCTCTCGGCCGACCCAAGCCGCCGCGGCCGCCCGCGCGGTTTTGTCGTCCACATCCACGACGCCAAACTCAGCACCGGCCCCGGCTTCGTGGTGGTGCTGGCCGGCGACATCATGACCATGCCCGGCCTCCCCAAAGTCCCCACCGCCGAATCCATGGACGTCGATGACCAGGGCCAGACCGTCGGCCTGTTCTGACCCGCCGCCGCCGGTTCAACCTCACCACCCTCCCAAGCCCCCTCCTCGACAAAGTACAAAACCAACACGTCACGTGACGTGTCCAATTTGTACATCTCACCACGAGCCGGTAAGGTTCAGCGTGGCACCTGAGCGGCCAACGACCGCAGCAGGCGGCTGCGCATCTGCCACGCGTCCGATCCGTTGTAGCCGTGGGGCCAGAGCGCGCGTGGCGACAACGGATCTTCGTCGAACACCGCCGACCAGTGCCGTCGTTCCTCGCGAAGCAACTCGAACAACCGCTGCGGATGAAGGGCCGCCGCCGTCGATTCCTTGAGCGCCTCCGCCGCAAACCTCAGATAGTCACCGTAGTGGTTCTTGATCCGTTCAAACCGCCAGGCGGCCTCCACCAAGGCCGCATCCGAGAAACCTTTCACGCAGCGGCATTCCATCAGGGTGAAGGACTCGGCGTCGTCCCGGAAATCCTCCAACGCCCGCGCCATCACGGTCACCGGGTCGGGGCTGATCCAAACGCTGTCCTGCAGATAGCCAAACCGGTGCCGTTTCAACCAGCGCAACAACGACTCCCGGGCGTTGCGGCGTTCGACCGGCAGATCGAACACCAGTTGACGCCACCATCCGTCCCACTTGCGCCGCCACATTTTTTCAGGAGCGACGTCGGCGGTGATGGCTTTCCGCCCCTTCTCGGTCAAACTGAATACCCACGCCCCGCCCTCGCCGTGACGCCGCAAATGCTTTTGGGACTCCAACCACCGCACGCGGCGCAACAGTCCGTGCTCATACAGCCAGCCTTCGTAGGACTGGTCCCATTTGCGCAGCGTCGGCATCATCCAGAAATCCAGTCCGTACATCATCAAGATCAGAATCTCCTCGCCTCGAATACCCGCACCCATGACCTGACTCATAGCCGACGCACCCTCGCCGGTCGATACAAAAAAGTGCAAAAGTGACACGTCACGTGACGTGTCCATTTTGCACCTATTGACCGAAGGAGCGCGGAACCGGATTCTGAGGTTGTGACGACGGGGCGACCGAAGGATCGGTCAGGATTTTCGCCAATAGTCTTTGTGCGGATAGCGGTAGGTCGGGAGTTGTTCGTCCGTGCCGAGGGCGGGCGGGGCAAACTCGGGGGTGGGCCGGTAGAGGAACGGTTTCTCGTCTCTTACGTACGACGCGCGCGCGCGGTCACGGAGGCAAGCCATCAGTTCACGTTGCTTGAGGGGGATATATTCGGGAACGTGCGGGCCACTGTCGCGCTCGATTTCGCCGGGGCGGAACTCGTAATAGACCGTGCGGCGCATCGCGCCCTGCGTCGGTGGCGAGCCGTGCAGGACGAGGATGTTGTGGAAGATGACATCGCCGGGTTGCATCGGGATCGGAACAGCGCCAGCGGTGTCGAATCCGTTGGTGTTGTGGCGCTGACATTCGGCCTGCGCCTCGGCGTCGGTCCACTGGTTGGAGCCGGGGATGCCCCAGAGACAGTTTTCCAGCGTGGCGGGATCGAGGTAGAAATCGACGTTGAAGATCGGGCGGTCGCCATATTCCTCGCCGGCGTAAAACTCGCGGCCGCCATCCCGGTGCCACGGCACGGCCTTGCCGGCACCTTCCGCTTTGAAGACCAGGCTGTCCCAGGTGGGAATGAAGTTGCGGCCCTGGAGTTTTTCCACGCTGCGCAGGATGAACGGATGTCCGAGCAGCGCCTTGCCGGCCGTGGTCTTGTCGATGACGTACTCGATGCGGTGCGGCACCTCCTGGCCGGTAATCTCGTGCTTGGCGTAGGCGTAATCGGGCTCGTTGACGCGCGCCGCCCGTGCGCGGTCGATCAGCCCGCCGGTTTCCGCCTGCATGCGTCGCAACTCCTCGCCGCGCACGACGCGGCGGATGACGAGCAGACCGTAGTTCCGAAAGAACTGCGCCTGCTCGTCGGTGAGGCAATCCTGTTGGGTGGCATCGACATCTGGAAAAGTGATCATGGCCGAGATGGTAGTCCGGGTGGGGGACGCTCGTCGTCCCGGAAAAGGCTGGTCGTTCTCCCGAATCCTAAGCTAGGCTGGCAGGCGTGAACGTGGCTTCCTACGGTCTCCGGGCCTGGCGCGGCCGTGCCGGCAAGATGCCGCGCGCGCACGCGCATACGGACATCGAACTGAACCTGGTCTTGGCCGGGCATGTGAGATATTTCATGGGCGGACGCTTCGAGACGGTGCCGCCGAAACGGCTCGCCGTGCTGTGGGCCGGGATTCCGCATCAGGCGATCGAGGTCGGGCGCGACACGGAATTCATCTGGGTCACCGTGCCGCTCGCGTGGTTCATGCAGTGGCAGGGTGGACAACCGTTGGCGGCACGGTTGCTCGGCGGCGAGTTGGTGGTTGAAACCGATCGGCGCGCGGCGGAGTTGGACGAGACGCTGGTGACCCGCTGGGTTAAGGATCTGCGTCAACCGTCTGCGGAAGTCAAAAAGACGGTGCTGTTGGAGGTGGAAGCGCGGTTGCGGCGGCTGGCGCGGACGATCGGCCGCCCACGCCCGGTAGCCGATGGCGGCGGGCAGATCGAACGCATCACCTGCTACATCGGTCAGTGGTACGAGGACGAGGCGCTGGCGGTGGGGCAGATTGCCGAGGCGGTGAAACTGCATCCGAATTATCTGATGCAGTTGTTCAAACGCCAGTGCGGGATGAGCTTGTGGGAGTATGTGTTGCGGCTGCGGGTCTCGCACGCGCAACGGCTGTTGATCACCACGGACAAGAAAATCGTGGACGTGGCGCTGGAGTCCGGGTTCGCGTCGCCGAGCCGCTTTTACGAGGCGTTTGGGCGGTACTGCGGTCGGGCGCCGCAGAGTTACCGGGCGGCCCAGCGATTGGCTTAGGAAGCGGTTGCACTGGCAGGGGATGGTGTGATAGGTTGCGCCGCAATTTCTCATGGAGAATAACAACTCACGGTTGCCAAAGTTGAAACGTCCCGGCGACGGACGCGATCCACGGTTTTCCACGCGGATGATCATCGTCTGGGTGATCCTGCTGATCATCGTGCCGGCACTGTTGTTTTACAAAGACAAGCGGATGAGCGAGGTCAAACGCATCCCCTACGCGCAACTGGAGAACAAAGTGAGCGAGGGCTTGGTGAAATCCGCCACCGTGATGGCCGGCCCCAGCGCGTTGGTCACCATCAAGGGCGAATACCTCGACGCTGACACCAAGCAGGTGGTGCGCTTCAGCACCAAGGCCATTTGGAGCGACGAGGTGGAAAAATTCCTCCGCCAGCACGACGTGCGCTTCGAGTACGATGAAGCCAGCACGTTGCTGACGCAATTTTTCTGGGGGGCGCTGCCGATCCTGTTGTTGTTCGGGCTGCTCTATTTCTTTTTCGTCCGCCAGATCAAACTGGCCGGCAAGGGCGCCATGAGTTTCGGCAAGTCGCGCGCCCGCATGCTCAACCGCGACAAGAACAAAATCACCTTCAAGGAAGTGGCCGGCATGCAGGAGGCCAAGGAAGAGGTCGAGGAGATCATCGACTTCCTCAAAGACCCGAAAAAATTCCAGCGGCTCGGCGGTCGCATCCCGAAAGGCGTGTTGATGATCGGCCCGCCCGGCTGTGGCAAGACGCTGCTCGCCAAGGCGATTGCCGGCCAGGCCAACGTGCCGTTTTTCTCGATCAGCGGCTCGGATTTCGTCGAGATGTTCGTCGGCGTCGGCGCCAGCCGGGTGCGCGACATGTTCGAGCAGGGCAAACGCAACGCGCCCTGCCTGATTTTCATCGATGAGATCGACGCCGTTGGGCGTTCCCGGTTCAGCGGCATCGGCGGCGGCCACGACGAACGCGAGCAGACGCTCAATGCCCTGCTCGTCGAGATGGACGGCTTCGACACGCAGGAAGGCGTGATCATCATCGCCGCCACCAACCGGCCCGATGTGCTCGACTCCGCCCTGCTCCGCCCCGGGCGCTTCGACCGCCAGATCGTGATCGATATGCCGGACCTGGTTGGTCGCGAAGAAATTCTCAAGGTGCACGCCCGCGCGGTGAAGCTGGCGAAAGAAGTGGACATGAAGGTCATCGCCCGCGGCACGCCCGGTTTTTCCGGCGCCGATCTCGCCAACTTGATCAACGAAGCCGCCCTGCTCGCCGCCCGCAACGAGAAAAAGGCCGTCGGCATGGAGGAACTCGAAGAAGCGCGCGACAAGGTGCGCTGGGGCCGCGAACGCCGCAGCCGCGCGCTCGACGAAAAGGACAAGAAGGTCACCGCCTATCACGAGGCCGGCCACGCGCTGGTGATGCAGGAACTCGAACACACCGAACCGCTGCACAAGGTCACCATCATCCCGCGCGGCATGTATCTGGGCGCGACGTTCTCGTTGCCGGTAAAGGACAAGTACCACGAGAGCAAGAGCCAGTTGCTCGACGAGATCACCGGCATCATGGGTGGCCGTATCGCGGAGGAATTGACGTTTGGCGACTACACCAGTGGCGCCGCCGGCGACATCAAGCAGGCCACCCACATCGCCCGCAAGATGGTCACCGAATGGGGCATGAGCGAAAAGATCGGCATGGTCAACGTCAGCGACCGTGAAGAACATCTCTTCCTGGGCCGTGACCTGTTTCGCCCGCGCGAGGTCAGCGAGGAAACGTCCCGCGAGATTGACGAAGAAGTGCGCTCGATCATCGACCACTGCTACGCGCGCGCCCGCGAACTCATCACCAAGCAGCACGACAAGCTCGTGGCGTTGGCGGAGACGCTGCTCGAATACGAAACGCTCGACGCGGCAGAGATCGAGGAGATCGTCGAGACCGGCAAGCTCTCGAAACCCCCGACGCGTCCGCGCGGTCTCCAGCCCTCAACCGACGCCGCGCCCGCCCCCGTGGCCGCTGCGGAACCGGTGTTGCCGCCCCCGGTCGTCGGTCCGGAGCCGGCCAAGGCCTGAGCGTTACTGTTCCGGTTCGACCTCGCCGAATCCCCTGCCTGTTTCCATCTCGGGATCCGGCGGGTAGGCCGCGCGGTCGCCCTGCTCCATCCGCTTCTGCTGCTGCTGGAAGTATTTGAAATCGGGGTCGAGTTCGACCGCCTGTTTGATCAGCTCCAGCGCGCGCTCCGTCCGGCCCATCTGGAATTCGAGTTCCGCCAACGTGTCGATGTACGCGGCGCTCTTCGGCGCCAACACCACCGCCTGCTGCGCGTGTTCGAGGCCGGTCGCCAACTGTCGGCGCCCGATGGCGCACAGCCAGGCGAGATTGTTGTGCGCCTCGGCGTTCTGCGGGGCGCGCCCACAGACCTGTTGCTGGGCGGCCAACGCCCTCGCAAACACCGCCTCGGCCTGCTCCTTCTTCCCCCACTTCTCCAGCCGCGGCAGCAAAAACAACGGCACCGCCAGGTCCTCGGGAATGACCGCTTCCCAGAGCCGGACGGACTTCATCAGCCCGCCGAAGGCGACGTCATTCACCTCGTCGAGTTGGATGACCTCGTAGAACTTCATGAAGGCCGGCTCGAAGGCCGGGCTGAACACTTGCAGACGTTGCGCGTGATCGGGTTCCGCCGCGGCGAGTTGGCTCAGTAGTTTGTAGTCCGGCTCGGTGGCGGCCACCAACTCGGCGGCGATCGCCTGCTTCTCTTTGAGATCGCCCGCGCGGTACCGACGGATGAGGTCGCGCATCGCGGGTGGCGTGTCCGGCCCGATCCCGCTGCGCACGTCCGCCAACACCCGCCGGGCACGCTGGGCCACCTCGGGATCGGCGCTGCGACTGGCCAGTTCCAAGACCGCCTCGGCATCCTTGCCGGCCGCCCACAGTTGCTGAGTGGCCGCCTCGCGCGTCTTGAAGTCGGGCGCGCCGAGTTGCCGGATGGAGTCGGCAATGTCCCGTTCGGTGGCGGCCAGCGCGGTGCTGGCCAGCAGCAAGCTCGTGACCCACAGGTGGCACGTCATCATCCCATTTTTAGCACAAGCACCTTGAACATGCGACCCATCGTCGAGTGCAGCAACTGGTGGATCGCCGCGCGTTCCTTGCTCAGTTGGCCGGCGGTGCGCTCGACGATCCCGGCGATCTCGGCCTCGCCGCTCTGCAACAGGAAGCGCGCCTGGTCGGTGAACAGCACCGGCTCCAGTCCCAGTCGCCGGCCGTGCTCGATCAGCGAGGTGAACTCGACGTGCGCGGTAATGTCCTGCTCGCCGATGTGCTGGTAGGGGTTGTCGCTTTTGGTGTGCCGGTAATAACACTGCAAATGACCGTCACGGTGGTGGGGCGCGAAATACTCGTCGCGCTCGAATCCATAATCGATCGTCAGCACGTACCCGCGCTTCAGCCGGCGGGCGATATCGGTGAGCCAGTCCAGCGCGCGCAGATTCACTTCCGTCCGGTAGCCTTCCGGCAAGCGCGGCAAACGCGAATCCGACAACGGCCCGAGCACCTCCTGAAAATCCTCGGTCACAAAAATCTCCCGGTCGCCCTGAATCCGATGAACCGGTAATGCGTCCAGGAACTCGTTGGAAAAGACGCAACCTGTGATCGAATCCGGCAGCGGATCGCCCGCTTCGACGACGCGGTATTTCAAATCCGGCGCAACGGCCAATACATCATCTCGCAACTGCCCGTGTTGACCACCGAACTCGATCACCTCCTCAACGCCCCACTGTTGGAACTGCCGGGCGAGAATCCTGCCGAACAGCGGCCCAACGCTGACGCTGGTGAAATAGTCGCCGGCCTTCCCGATGCGCTGTCTGCTGGACGTGTAGTACCCGTGCCGGGGGTGATACAGCGCCAATTCCATAAACTTCGCGAAGGTGATTCGTCCGCCGTCCTTCGCGATCTTTTGGCGGATTTCCTCGATGAGCACGGGGTTGCCGGTCACGCGGTCAAGATAGCGAAATACGTCTTGCATGGCACGGGCAATCCCGGTAATTTCCTAGTGAAATTTGTCACAAAGTCGGGCCGCGGATCGTCATGAGTGATCAACTGTACCAGTATGTGCCGGTGGGTTTGTTGCTGCTGGTGGCCGTGGGGTTCGCGGCCACCAACCTTGCCCTGCCCTGGATCATCGGCAAGAAACGCGTTCATTCCCCGGTCAAGGACAGCCCGTACGAGTGTGGGATGCCGCCGGTGACCGACGCGCATACGCGGTTCAGCGTGAAGTTCTATCTGATCGCGATGTTGTTCATCCTGTTCGATATCGAAGTGGTGTTTTTTCTCGGGTGGGGCGCGGTATTCCGCGATTTGCTCAGCGAGATGGGGTGGAAGATGCTCGCGGGTGGCGCAGTGTTTCTGCTGATACTGGAGGTCGGCCACATTTACGCGTGGAAGAAGGGCGCGTTGGATTGGGCGCCCCGGAAGTCCCGGAAGGAATCATGAAGGTCGCCGCCGCCGTGGACCCAAAAATCGAGAGCCGCGACATGATTGTGACGCGGGCGGACGCGGCGATCGATTGGGTGCGGAAGAATTCGTGCTGGCCGATGCCGATGGGGTTGGCGTGTTGCGCGATCGAGTTGATGGCCGCGGGCGCGAGCCGGTTTGACATTGCGCGGTTTGGCGCGGAAGTGATGCGGTTCTCGCCCCGGCAGGCGGATTTGATGATTGTGGCCGGCACGTGCGTGTACAAAATGGCCGGCACGGTCAAGCGCGTGTGGGACCAGATGCCGAACCCGAAATGGTGCATCGCGATGGGCGCGTGCGCGAGTTCGGGCGGGATGTATCGGAGTTATGCGGTGGTGCAGGGCGTGGATCGGTTTCTACCGGTGGACGTGTATATCTCGGGCTGCCCGCCGCGACCGGAGGCGTTGCTGGAAGGGTTGATGGCGATCCAGCGGAAGATTGCCGCCGAGAACGCGCTGGCAGGAATGAAGAGCAGCGAACACCGCGCGCCGACGACGCATGCGGTGCGCGGCCCGGTGATCGTGCGCGGGGAGTACGCGAAGAAGTTCGAGGGGTGGCCGGCATGACGCCGCCGCAGGCGGTTGAAAAACTCAAAGCGCAGTTCGGGACGGCGATTGGCGAGCGGAAGGAATTTCGCGGCGAAGTCACGGTCAGCATTGCGCACGAGCAGATTGTGCCGGTGTGCCAGTTCCTGAAGAAGGAATGCGCGTTCGAAATGCTGACGGATTTGTCGGGTGTGGATAACTACGGCGATGATCCCCGGTATGAAGTCGATTACCTGCTGTACTCCTTCACGCATCGAGTTCGGCTGCGGCTGAAGGTGGCGGTGTCGGAAGACGACCTGAACGTGGACAGCGTGACCGGTGTCTGGCGCGGGGCCGATTGGCAGGAGCGCGAGGCGTTCGACATGTACGGCATCCGGTTTCGCGGGCATCCGAATCTGAAACGAATTTTGATGTGGGACGGTTATCCGTACTGGCCGTTGCGGAAGGATTTTCCATTGGCCGGCCTGCCCACGGAGTTGCCGGAAACAGCGGTGGATGCCGGACGGGTCGAGACGGCGCCGATGTTGGGCGGGCCGTTCGCGCCGACCACCGGCACGCGCAGTTCGATCCGCCGCGAGCCGCGTCAGACGGACACGATCGCGGAGCAGCAGGACAATTTGAAAAGTCCGTCGAAGCAGGAGCCAGTCTAGGTGGCGACGCACCAGGAAATGGAGTTGATCGATTCCGCCGCGCGGGCGCAGGACGCGCTGGAGGGGACACTGGGCGGCGAGCGGATGATCCTCAACATGGGGCCGCAGCACCCGAGCACGCACGGGGTGTTGCGGTTGGTGCTCGAACTGGACGGCGAGGAGATCCTCAACGTGTGGCCCGAGGTCGGCTACCTGCATCGCGGCGACGAGAAGATCGCCGAGAACATGACCTACACGCAGTTCATTCCGTACACCGACCGGCTGGATTACATCGCCCCGCTGGCGAACAACGTGACCTACGCCTACGCGGTGGAGAAACTGCTGGGCATGGATGTGCCGCCGCGCTGCAAGTACATCCGCGTGATTTGCAGCGAACTGGCCCGGATCAGTTCGCATTTGTTGGGAGTCGGCGCGCTGGGGATGGACACGGGGGCGATGACCGTCTTCCTCTACACCTTCCGCGAGCGCGAGAAAATCTACGACCTGTGTGAGTGCATCTGCGGGGCGCGGTTTACGACGAGTTACACGCGCATTGGCGGGCTCGCCAACGATCTGCCGGAACTGTTTCTACCGATGTTGCGCCGGTTTCTCGATGAGTTCCCGGCGACCATCGACGAGGTGGACAAGCTGCTGACGCGCAACCGGATTTTCATCGAGCGCAACCGCGAGGTCGGCGTGTTAACGAAGGAGGACGCGATCGATCTTGGCGTGACCGGGCCGTGCATGCGTGGGTCGGGCGTGGATTGGGACATTCGCCGGGCGCATCCGTACGGGTCGTACGAAGATTTCGATTTCGAGGTGCCGGTCGGAACGGTGGGGGACTGTTTCGACCGTTACTTGGTGCGGATGGAGGAGATGCGCCAGAGTGTGCGCATTCTGCAGCAAGCCGTCGAGAAACTTCCGGGCGGGCCGGTGAACGCGCCCGAGGCCAAGATTCTCCTGCCCGAAAAGAAAGCGGTCCTGACGAAGATGGAAGAGCTGATCCATCATTTCATCAACGTCACTGAAGGCGTGAACGCTCCGCCCGGCGAGGTCTATTTCTCCGCCGAGAACCCGAAGGGCGAACTCGGATTCTATATCATCAGCAAAGGCGGCGGCGCGCCGCATCGGCTGAAGATCCGCGCGCCGTCGTTTGTGAATCTACAGATGCTGCCGGTCGTCGCGAAGGGTCACATGGTCAGCGACATGGTGGCGATTCTGTCGAGCATCGATTTCGTGATGGGGGAATGCGACCGGTAGCCGTCTTTTTGCCACAGATTCACACGGATTTTCACAGATGAACGACTTTCAACATGGAGAGACCACCGAGAAGATCATTGGAGCGGCGTTCGAGGTACACAACGTACTCGGGTACGGATTTCTGGAGAAGGTGTACGAGAACGCGTTGCTGGCTGAGTTGTGCAAGCGCGGGGTGAAGGCCGCGGCGCAAGAAGCCATCAAGGTAAAGTACAAGGATGTCATCGTTGGCGATTACGTGGCTGACTTGATTGTGGAAGGCAGAGTGATCGTGGAACTGAAGGCCGAAGAAGAGTACAACAAGGCCCACGAAGCCCAGTTGCTGAACTACCTGAAGGCCACCGGTATCAAGGTTGGCTTGTTGATCAACTTTGGCCGGAAGAAATGCGAATTCAAACGCTTCGTCATGTGATCCATCACGAATCTGTGACCATCTGTGTGAATCTGTGGCTAAAATGACTGTTCCAACCGAACTCGAACGTCACATCGACGAAATCATCACCCACTACCCGGCCGACCGAAAGCGGGCGGCGGTGCTGTGGGTGTTGCACCTGTTGCAGGAGCACGACGGGGCTCTCGGCAAAGAACAGGTGGAATGGACCGCGGCCAAGCTCGGGTTGCAACCGATCAACGTGTGGGAGTTGGTGACGTTTTATCCGATGTTCACCGAGAAGCCGCGCGGCAAGTTCCATATCAAGGTCTGCCGGACACTTTCGTGCCAGCTTGCCGGCAGCGATGAATTGTTGAAGCGGCTGAAGGACTCAGATTTGTTTACGGTCTCGACCGTCGAATGTCTGGCCGCGTGCGGCACGGCGCCGGTCATGATGATCAACGACGAACACTTCGACAACGTCACGCCTGAACGCCTCGACAAAATCATCGAAGATATCCGCCGTACCGGCACGCTCCCGCAGCAACCCATCGCGAAACCGCTGCCGGCGCATCCGCTGGAGAAGCGTATTCTGCTCGCCAACCTCACCAAGCCCGGCTACACGGGTTCGCTCGCCGACTATGAACGCGAAGGCGGCTACCAGGCGCTCCGCAAAGCGCAGGGGATGAAGCCGGAGGAAATCGTCAAGGAGGTCAAGGACAGCGAAATCCGTGGCCGTGGCGGGGCTGGTTTCCCGTGCGGACTGAAGTGGAGTTTCCTCGCGAAGGGCACTGGCAAGCCGATTTATCTCGTCTGCAACGCCGACGAATCCGAGCCGGGCACGTTCAAGGACCGGCAGCTCATCCACTACGACCCGCACCAACTTCTCGAAGGCATCCTCATCTCCTGTTACGCCGTCGGTGCCAAAGTCGCCTACATCTACATCCGCGGCGAGATGCCCTATGGCGCGAAGATTCTCTCCAACGCCATCGAGGAAGCCCGCGCCAAAGGCTATGTCGGAAACGGAATTGAGATTTACGTCCACCGCGGCGCCGGCGCGTACATCTGCGGCGAGGAGACCGGCCTGATCGAGTCGCTCGAAGGCAAACGCGCCTACCCGCGCATCAAACCGCCGTTCCCCGCGGTCGTCGGCCTGTTCGGTTGCCCCACGGTGGTCAACAACGTCGAGACGCTTTCCAATGTCCCCCACATCGTGAAACACGGCGCGGCGTGGTACAAGGCGATGGGCGTTCCCGGCTCGACCGGCACGCGCCTGGTGTGTGTCAGTGGTCCGGTCAAACGGCCCGGCTACTACGAGTTCGAGATGGGCAAAGTGACGATGCGGCAGTTGATCGAGGATTTGTGCGGCGGGCTGAAGGATGGCAAGAAACTCAAGTGCGTGATCCCCGGCGGTAGTTCGATGCCGGTGTTGAAGGCCGACAACCTCGACGTGCCACTCGATTTCGAATCGCTCCGCAAAGCCGGCACGCTGGCCGGCAGCGGCGGCATCATCGTCATTTCCGAAGACGTGAACATCGTGGACGCCACGCTCAACGTCGCGCAGTTTTACGCCCACGAAAGCTGCGGCCAGTGCACCCCCTGCCGGGAGGGCACGCTCTGGATGGAGAAAATGCTCCACCGCATGAAAGCGGGCCACGGTCGACCCGAAGACGTCGATCTGCTCTGGGACGTGGCCGACAACATCGACGGCAAAACCATCTGTCCCCTCGGCGAAGCCGCCGCTTGGCCGGTGAAGGCGTTCCTGAAAAACTACCGCAGCGAATTCGAGGAGGCGTGCAGGAAGAACGGCAAGGGCAGTAGCCACGAGGGGTTGACAGGAGGCAGGCAGTAAGGTTAACTCAAGTTGAACCTGTGAGGTAAACCATGAATGTCACCATCAATGCCAAAGATTTGCGGGCGCAGTTGCCGAAGGTTGTCGAGCGCGTCCGCAAGGGAGCGCGATTCACAGTGATTTACCGCAGCCGCCCCGCGTTTCAGATCGTGCCGGTGGAGAGCACGACCCAGAAGCTCTGTCCGCTGGAGGAAGATCCATTGTATCGCGCCAAGCCGCTGTGCAACGTGCCGGGGCCGCCGTATGCGGATGACCACGACAAGGTGGTTTACGGGGTATGAAGACGTTGTTTGTGGATACGAGCGGCTGGGTCGCCTCGGCCAATCGGGCCGATTTGCGTCATGCCGATATGATCCGCGCCCGCGATGACTGGATGAGTCAGGGCGGGATGATGGTGACGACCGATTATGTGGTGGATGAGGCTCTCACCCACATGCGAACCCGGTTTGGGTTGTCCGTCGCCGAGGCGTGGTGGGAGGAAATTGAGTTCAGTGAACGGGTGCGATTGGAATGGGTTGGGTCAGACCGCGCGGCCAAAGCCCGCGAGATGTTCTTTCGTCACCGCGACAAGGAATACTCGTTCACCGACTGCACCAGTTTTGTCGTGATGAAGGAGTTAAAGCTAAACCAGACGCTGACCACGGACAAACATTTCACCCAAGCCGGGTTTCAAGTCCTGCCGGCAGCGTAGCGCGAAATGAAGAACCACGAAACACACGAAGTGACACGAAAGAAAAGTAGGGCGAGCGTCTCGCTTGCCTCGCTTCTCAAACAATGTCATTCGGGGAAATCCCGGATGTCCCGTCGTTGGGTATCCGCTCCACAATCATCGCTGCCGGGCGCACCCGCCGTGCAAGGCGTCGCGCTCGCTCCGAACGAAGAGGTGCAGTGGCTTTGGACACACACGCCCAACGGCAGCTACGTCAGTGGGCACAATATCGTGCCGCGATTCGCGTCCATTCGCGGTCATTCGCGGTCAAAGAACCATGGCCGATAACACCGTCACACTCACGATCGATGGCAATGCCGTCGCCGCGCCGAAGGGGATAAACCTGATCGAGGCGGCGAAGCTCGCGGGCATCGAGGTGCCGCACTATTGCTATCACCCGAAGCTGACGATTGCCGGCAACTGTCGCATGTGCCTCGTCGATACCGGCATGCCGAAGCTCGACAAGGACAAGAAACTGGAACTCGGCCCGGACGGCAAACCGGTGATCATGTTCGCGCCGAAACTGGCCATCGGGTGCAACACCGCCGTCGCCGAGGGCATGGTCGTGCACACGCGCTCGCCGAAGGTCGTCAAGGCGCGCGAAGGGGTGATGGAGTTCCTGCTCATCAATCATCCGCTCGACTGTCCGATCTGCGATCAAGCGGGCGAGTGCCGATTGCAGGAGTTTTCCGTCGATTACGGGAAGGGGCAGAGCCGGTTCGTGGAGGAGAAGGTTCACAAGCCGAAACGCACCGCGCTCGGCCCGAAGATCACGCTCGACGACGAACGCTGCATCCTGTGCTCGCGGTGCGTGCGGTTCATGAAGGAAGTGGCCGGACAGGATTGCCTAGGATTTGTCGATCGCGGCAGTTACTCGACGCTGACCTGTTATCCCGGTCAGGAACCGAAGACAAATTACGACCTCAACATCGTGGACATCTGCCCCGTCGGCGCGCTCACGTCGAACGATTTCCGTTTCCAGCAACGCGTGTGGTTCTTGAAAGAGACGAAAAGCATCTGTCCCAATTGCGCCACCGGCTGCAACACCGTCCTCTGGTCGCGCGAAGGCGCGGTGTACCGGCAGACCCCGCGCGACAACGATGCCGTGAACCAATGCTGGATGTGCGATTACGGGCGGCTGCGCTACCAGTTCATCAACGACCCGAATCGCATCCAATCGCCGAGCGTGAACTCGCGAGTGCTCGGCGAGCGGATGAGCCTCACCTGGGTCGAAGCCACCCGGCAGGTTGCCGAGAAACTGAAGACGGCCAAAGGCCTCACGGCCATCGGCTCGGCACGAGCGACAACCGAGGAGTTGTTTCTTTTCAACAAGCTCGTGCGCGAGGTGTTGAAGGCGGAGTGGATGGACGTCGTCCCGCAGACCGGCGCGGCCGATGGCCAGTTGCTGCAGGCCGATCGGAATCCAAACACCGCCGGCGCGCAGCTTACCGGCGTGGCGACCGGCAGTCTCCCGAAGATCGCCGACGGCATCAAAGCCGGCGCGATCAAGACGCTGATCGTGTTGGGCGAGGACGCGATTGCCGAGGAGTTGCTGGCGAAGCTCGACCTGCTCGTCGTGATCGACACGTTGCCGACCAGGGCGACGGCGGCGGCGCACTACGTCCTGCCGGGCGCGACGTTCGCCGAGAAACGCGGGACGTTCATCAATGCGAAACACCGGCTGCAACGGCTCAATGTGGCGATCCCCTCGCCCGGGATCGCGCGCCCCGAATGGCAGACGTTGGCCGCGCTGTTGAACGAACTCGGCGCCGACGGCAGCTATCTGACGATTGAAGATGTGTTCGCCGACATGGCGCGGACGTTGCCGGCATTGGCCGGGTTGAACTTGTCGAAGATCGGCGATGGCGGACTCGACTTGAGCCACCGATTCACACCGATGGACACGGATAAATCCGTGGAAATCAGTGTTCCGTCGGTGGCTGTCAAACCATGAACGACCTGATCATGCATCTTCTCAAGATTGCCGGCGTGATCGGCGTGATGCTGGGCATTGTGGCGTACACGGTGCTGGCGGAGCGCTGGATTTGCGCGTGGATGCAGGACCGGATCGGGCCGAACCGCGTCGGGCCGTTCGGGCTGCTGCAGCCGTTGGCGGACGGGCTGAAGTTCATTTTCAAGGAGGACGTGCTGCCGCATCACGTCCACAAATTCTATTTCACGTTGGCGCCCGCGTTGACGATGGTGCCGGCACTGATCACAGTTGCGGTCGTGCCGTGGGGCAGCCGGCTGGTGCTGCCCTGGCGGACAATCGATGGCGTGATCGCCAACCTCGACGTCGGCATCCTGTTTGTCTTCGCCATCGCCTCGCTCGGGGTGTACGGGATCGTGCTCGGCGGTTGGGCCAGCAACTCGAAGTATCCGTTCCTCGGCGGCATTCGTTCGACCGCGCAGATGATTTCGTATGAGGTCTGCCTCGGCTTGAGCGTGGTGCCGGTGTTCATGCAAGCCGGGACGCTAAACCTGATGCAGGTGGTGGAGTATCAGGCGCAGCACGCGTGGCTGATTCTGTGTCAGCCGCTGTCGTTCTTCATTTTCATGGTCAGCTCGTTTGCGGAAACCAACCGGCTGCCGTTCGACTTCCCCGAAGCCGAGCAGGAACTGGTGGGCGGTTATCACACCGAGTACAGCTCGATGAAGTTCGCGATGTTTTTCCTCGGCGAGTACGCCAACATGTTTGTGGCGGCGGCGTTGATGGCGACGCTGTTCTGTGGCGGCTGGTCGCTGCCGTTCGCGCCGTTCAACGCGCCCGCGCAAACGCTCGGCGTCGGTCTGGCGCACATCGGCATCTTTCTGGCGAAGGTGATTTTTTTTCTGTTCGTGTTCATCTGGGTGCGGTGGACGATTCCGCGTTTCCGCTACGACCAACTGATGGCGTTGGGCTGGAAAATTTTCATCCCGCTCACCATCGCGAACATTTTCATCACCGGCGTTGTGTTGGCGCTGTGGGACAACTGATGCAAGTTCAACGACCAAAGCTAACGTTCTGGGAGAAGCTGTATCTCCCACAGATTGTGCACGGGCTGTGGCTGACCTTGAAGCACATCCCGCGGCGGAAGTTCACCCGGCAATATCCCGAGGAACGGCCGCCGCTGTACGGCGACTACCGCGGCGCGCCCACGTTGGTGAAGGACCCGGAAGGCCGCGTGAAATGTGTGTCGTGCCAGCTCTGCGAATTTGTGTGCCCGCCGAAAGCCATCCGCATCACGCCGGGGTTCCGGCCCGAGGACCGGTTTGACGCGAATGTGGAGAAGGAACCGAAGGATTTCGTGATCGATATGACGCGGTGCATCTACTGCGGCTATTGCGAAGAGGTTTGCCCCGAGGAAGCGATTTATCTGAAGAACGATTTCGCCATTGCCGGCTACAGCCGCGAGGAACTCCAGTTCCACAAGGAGAAGCTGCTGGAACTCGGCGGCGTGCATGATGACAAGATTTGGAAGTGGAAGAATAAGTGAGCATCCACGACAGTCTATTCTGGTTTTTCAGCATCGCCATGTTGCTGTGCGGCGTGTTGGTGATTGCGAATCGCAGTCCGGTCGCCAGCGCGTTGTCGCTGGTACTGGTCTTCTGTTTCATGGCCGGGCTGTTCGTGTTGCTGGAGGCGTTCTTTCTCGCAGCGATTCAGATTTTGGTCTATGCGGGGGCGGTGATGGTGCTGTTTCTGTTCATCATCATGCTCCTCGATATCAAGGCGAGCGAACGGAGGAAATTTCGCTGGCTCAGTATTATCGGCGGCCTGGCGATCGGCGGGGCGTTCGTGTGGGAACTCTGTTTCATCCTCTCCCAACCCATCGAGCCGCTCGCGGCCGGCAACACCGAGTTCAAGGCCGGGCTGAAGGACGTGGTCAGCCCGTTGTTCAAGAACTACATGCTTCCCTTTGAAGTCACGGCGCTCCTGCTGTTGGTGGCGATGATCGGCGTCATCCTGCTGTCGAAGAGGGAGCTGAAATGACGAGCACGCTCACACTCAACCATTATCTGATCGTCAGCGCGTTGTTATTCGCGCTGGGCATTACCGGCGTCGTGCTGCGGCGCAACGCCCTGGTCATCTTCATGGCGCTGGAGATGAACCTCAACGCTGCCAACCTCGCGCTCGTCGCGTTCTCGAAGTTCAACCAGATCGTGGACGGCCAGGTCTTCGTCTTTTTCATCATCGCCATCGCCGCCGCGGAAGTGGCGGTCGGCCTCGCGATCATCGTGGCGTTGTACCGTCGCAAACAAACCGTGAGCGTGGACGAGTTGACAACAATGCGACTGTAGCCACGGATGGACACGAATTCGCACGAATGAACTCAGTCTGGATCATCCTGTTTGCCCCGCTGTGCGCCGCCGTGCTGATCACGCTGTTCACGCGGAAAGCGCAGATGCTGAGCGCGCTGGTGTCTTGCGCGGCGGTATTGACTGGCTTCGCGCTGTCATTGCATCTGTTCTCCGCACTGAGGCACTTCGGCACTGAGACACTTTCCCCGTCTCCGCTCCAGTGGCTCGTCGTCGGCGATGTGAAGATTGAGTTTGGGGCAACCATCGACAACCTCAGTCTGCTGATGCTGTTGGTCGTGACCGGCGTGGGTTCGGCGATTCACATCTACTCGGTCGCGTACATGAAGGGCGACCCGGGGTTCTCGCGCTACTTCGCCTGCCTGTCGCTGTTCACGTTCTCGATGCTCGGGATCGTGCTCGCCAACAATTTCATTCAGATTTTCATCTTCTGGGAATTGGTCGGTGTATCCAGCTATCTGCTGATAGGCTACTGGTTCGAACGTCCCAGCGCCGCCGAGGCCGGCAAAAAGGCGTTCCTCGTCAACCGCATTGGCGACTTCGGCATGATGCTCGGCGTGCTTTTGTTGTGGCAGCATACCGGCACGTTCAATTTTGCCGAGTTGCCCGAAAAGCTGACGCAAATTCCGTCCGGTACGCTGTCGCTGATTGCCGCCCTGATTTTCTGCGGCGCGGTCGGCAAGAGCGCGCAATTTCCGTTGCATGTGTGGTTGCCGGACGCGATGGAAGGTCCGACGCCCGTCTCGGCGCTGATCCATGCGGCGACGATGGTGGCGGCGGGCGTGTACATGCTCTGCCGGGTGTCGTTCTTGATTTTGCCGAGCGAGACAGCGCTGACGCTGATCGCGTGGATCGGCGGCATCACGGCGATCATGGCGGCGACGATTGCCATCGCACAGAACGACATCAAACGCATCCTCGCCTACTCGACGCTGTCGCAACTCGGTTACATGGTGATGGTCGTCGGCTTGGGTGGAACGACGCCCGCGATGTTTCATCTGACGACGCACGCGGTTTTCAAGGCGCTGCTCTTCCTCGGCGCCGGCAGCGTGATCCTCGCCCTGCACCACGAACAGGACATTTGGAAAATGGGCGGGCTGTGGAAGAAAACGCCCATCACGTTCTGGACGTTCCTCATCGGCACGCTGGCCCTGGCGGGCGTCTGGCCGCTGGCTGGCTTCTATAGCAAGGATGAAATCTTGTTGTTGGCCCTGGAGAAGAACAAGGCGTTGTTCGGCATCGGCGTCGCCACGGCGTTTCTGACCGCGTACTACATGGGCCGGGAACTCTTCGTTGTCTTCTGTGGCAAGCCCCGGGATCATCACGCCTACGAACACGCCCACGAGTCGCCGTGGGTGATGACGCTGCCGCTGGTGTTCCTGGCGATTCTGTCGGTCGTCGGCGGTTGGTTCAGCGCCGTACCGCACTTCCTCGATCCGCACGGCGAAGCGGCGCATCATCCCGCCATGGCGGGACTGGGCTACGGCATGTTGCTCATCCCGGCGGCGGGGTTTTTGGTCGCCGCGAAGATATATTGGAAGCTCGAACCCAGCGATGCGCCAGTCAAAGCCGCGCTCGGCAAGGCGTGGACGTGGGTCGAGAACAAGTACTACTTCGACGAGTTGTACCTGTGGATCGTGAAGTACGTGCAGGGCACGGTCGCCGCGGCGTGTGAGCTGTTTGACCGTTGGATTCTCCAACGCCTCGGCATCGGCGGCCTGTCGGTCGGCACCGGCCTGCTGGGCAAGACCGTCCGCCTCCTCCAAACCGGCAGCATCCCCGGCTACGCTTTCCTGTTCGGCTTGGGCGTGACGGTGATCATTTACTATGTGGTGGTGCGGTGAAAACGGTTAGCCACAGATTGACACGGATGGACACGGATCAGAGACGGTCGGTCAGAGAGAAGGCGGCTGGGCCATCGCCCGCGCGCCACGAGCCGGCGTTCCGCGAGGTAATCGGCCTCATTCAGTCCGCTCGTGCCCGGGCGCTGCAAACCGTCAACACGGAGTTGATCGATCTCTACTGGCGAGTCGGCGAGTACATCAGCCGCAAGGTCGAGACTGCTGCTTGGGGCGAAGGCGTGGTGGATGAACTGGCTCGCTACATTGCCCGCCAACATCCGGACATCCGAGGTTTCACGCGCCGGAACTTGTTTCGGATGCGGCAATTCTATGAGACCTACCGCACGCAGCCAAAACTCTCAGCACTGCTGAGACAATTGCCGTGGACGCACAACCTGCTGATCTTCGGCAAGTGTAAGCGTCCGGAGGAACGGGAATTCTACCTGCGCCTTTGCACGCGCGAACATTGGGGGAAGCGCGAACTCGAACGTCAGCTCGCTGGTGCGTTGTTCGAGCGAACGGTCCTTGCGCCGCCAAAAGTGTCACCACTGGTGACACAATTGCATCCGGCTGCCGACAGCGTGTTCAAAGACACCTATCTGCTCGAGTTTCTCAATCTGCCCGAAGTCCATTCCGAAGCCGATTTGCAGCGCGCGCTGGTTTCCAACTTGAAGAAGTTCCTGTTGGAGCTGGGGCGGGATTTCTGTTTTGTCGGTGAGCAATATCAACTGCAAGTGGGCGGCAAGGACTTCTATCTCGACTTGCTGTTGTACCATCGTGAACTCCAATGCCTCGTGGATTTTGAACTGAAGATTGACGAATTCAAACCGGAATATCTCGGCAAGCTGGAGTTTTACCTCGAAGCCCTCGACCGCGACGTGAGAAAACCGCACGAACGTCCCTCCATCGGAGTGCTGATGTGCGCTTCCAAGGACAACGAAGTCGTCGAGTACGCACTGAGCCGGTCGGTCTCCCCCGCGCTCATCGCCGAATACCAGACCTGCCTACCCGCGAAGAAACTCCTGCAACAAAAACTGCACGAGTTCTATGAACTGGCGCAGTCGGATGCGGCCCATAAGCCCGGTAAGAAGAGGAAACAACCATGACGCAACTGCGCGTGCTCCAAGCCGGTAACATCCAGAGCGATGCCTTCCTGTTCGGCTTGGGCGTGACGGTGATCATTTACTACGTGGTGGTGAGGTGAAGGTGCCGACACCACAGGAAATCTTTGGAAGAATCGATAAGCTCATCGACGGCTGGTGTGAACGTCGAGCGCTCGGGCCACTACGGCAGATTCTTCGCTCGTACCCACTGGTCAGCGGTCTGACAGATGACTGGGGAGAACTTTTGAACTCACTGAAAGACATCAGAGTGGCGTGCAAGGACGCTCTCAAAGACGATGAGGCAACGGAAGTCATCGAATTAATTCGGATCGTTGAGAAGATCGTCTACCGGTAGTTAGCCAATGGAGAATCTACTGACCATAGCCGTATTGCTGCCGCTGGCGTCGGCGTTTCTGGCGTTTTTGTTGCCGGCGAAGAAGCCGGGGGCGATTCGGGCGCTGGCGATCTTTGCGACGGGCGTGTCGCTGTTGCTGACGCTTTATGTGTTCTCGCAGTTTGATCGGCAGGATGCCGGGTATCAATTTGTGTTCACGCAGGAATGGTTGCCGTCGCTGGGGGTGTCACTGAAGTTCGGGGTGGACGGAATTTCGATGACGTTATTGTTGCTGGTCGGGTTTGTCTCGTTTGCGGGGACGCTTGTCTCCCACGAAATCCATGAGCGGCAGAAGGAGTATTACATCCTGTTTCTCGCACTGACGACCGGGATCAGTGGGACGTTTTGTTCGCTGGATATGTTTTTCTTCTACTTCTTCTACGAGTTGGCGGTGATCCCGATGTATTTGCTGATCGGCATGTACGGCTCGCTGCCGGCAGGGAAACACGGGCGGACGAAGGAATATGCCACGATGAAGTTGACGCTGTATCTGACGGCGGGGGCGGTGCTGGCGTTGATCGGGTTGCTCGCGATGTACTACGCGGGGGGGCGGACCTTCGACATCCCGACGCTACAACAGAATCTCCACGTGGATGCGGGCATGCAGAAGTGGATTTTCCCAACGCTCTTGTTTGGGTTCGGTTTTCTGGCGTCGCTGTTTCCGTTTCACACGTGGTCGCCGTTGGGCTACGCGGCGGCACCGACAGCGGCTTCGATGATGCATGCCGGGGTGCTGAAAAAACTCGGCGCGTACGGGATTATCCGGTTGGCGTTGCCGCTTTTGCCGGATGGCGCAAAGCAGTGGGTGGATATGCTGGCGATTCTGGCGTGCTTCAACATTCTTTACGCGGGGTTGACGGCGCTGACTCAGAAGGATTGGAAATTTGTCATCGGGTACTCGTCGGTCAGCCACATGGGTTACGTGTTGCTGGGGATCGCGACGCTGAACGTCATCGGCGTGAGCGGCGCGGTGCTGTTGATGTTTGCGCACGGGGTGATGGCGGCGCTGACGTTTTCGTTGATCGGCTTCTTTTATCATCAGACGCACAACCGCAACGTGCCCGATCTGAGCGGACTGGCGCGGAAGATTCCGTTCATCGGGGTGTGCATGGTGATGGCGGTGATGGCGTCGAGCGGGCTGCCGGGATTCGCCAATTTCGTGAGCGAAGTGATGGTGTTCATCGGCGCGTGGCAGCAGGGATCGACCTTGTTCCGCGTGGCGACGATTTGCGCGGTTTGGGGGATCGTGGTGACGGCCACCTATCTGTTGTGGGCGGTGCGGACGAGTTTCTTTGGGCCGTTCGACGAAAAGTGGAACATGCTGCACGACGCGACGACGCTGAGGCAAAAGTTCCCGTACGCGCTGTTGATCGCGGTGCTGCTGGTGGTCGGGTTCTGGCCGCGGTTGCTGACGGATATCATCCTGCCGAGCGTCGAAAAGATTGTCGCCACGAATGGACACGAATCGACACGAATGGCGGAGAATCACTGATGGCCCTGTACGCGGTACAACTGGAAGGTTTGTTGGTGGTGCTGGCGCTGGGGGCGCTGCTGACGGATGCGTTCCGACCGGTGGCGGACAAGCGGAGATTTGGGTTGTTGCTGGCAGCGCTGGTTGGGGTGACGTTCTTCTACAGCTTCATCGTGCAACCGCAAGAGACGACGTTCTTCCACGGGACGTACCGGCTGGACGCGTTCGCGTTGTTCTTCAAGCGGCTGTTTCTACTGGTGACGGCCCTGGTGCTGGTGGCCGGCGCGGAATTTTCCGAGCGGTTCGAGACCGGCGCGACGGAGTTCTACGCGCTGGTGCTGCTGGCGGCGACCGGCATGTTGATTATCGGGTCGGTCAACGATTTCGTCCTGTTGTTCGTGGCGCTGGAGTTGGTGACGATCACCTTCTACATCCTGACGAGCTATTTGCGCCGGCAATTGACGTCGCTCGAAGCCGGCACGAAGTATCTGATTCTCGGCGCGCTCTCCAGCGGGTTCACGGTGTACGGCATCGCCTTCATCTTCGGCACGACCGGCACGACGAACTTCGATACGTTGGCGGTGGCACTGAAGAATGGCGCGCCCGGTAACGCCTTCACGCTGGGGATGTTGTTGGTGCTGACCGGACTGGGCTTCAAGATCGCCAGCGTGCCGTTCCAGATTTGGGCGCCGGACGTGTACCAAGGCGCGCCGACGCCGGTGACGGCGTTTCTCGCGGTGGGCAGCAAGGCGGCTGGCTTTGCGCTGTTGCTGCGCGTGATGCTGGCCGGACTTTTGCCGGTCCGGGCTGCATGGATGACCTTGCTACTGGTATTGTCGGCGGCGACGCTGTTGTACGGCAATCTCGGCGCGCTGCCGCAGCGCAACATCAAGCGGCTCCTCGGTTATTCATCCATCGGCCATGCCGGCTACATGTTGATGGGCGTGGCGGCGGTGAACGCCATCGGTGTTAGCGCCGTGATGTTTTATCTGACCCAGTACGCCTTCACCAACCTCTGCGCGTTCCTCGCCATCATCGCCGTCACCAAGTCAACCGGCAGCGAGGAGATTCCGTCGTTCTCGGGACTCGGAAAACGGTCGCCCATCCTCGGAGTGGCGTTGTTCCTGGCAATGGCTTCCCTCGCTGGTGTGCCACCGCTGAGCGGGTTCTTTGGGAAGTTCCAGTTGTTTGCCGCAGTGATCGAACGGGCGCAGTGGGACGCGCGCTACTATGCGCTGGCCGGCATCGGCGCCGCGGCGGTCGTCATCTCACTCTACTTCTACTTCAACATCGGCCGCGCGATCTACCTGCAAGAGGCGACCGACAACTCTCCCATCCCGGTGACCGCGCCGATGCGCGCGGCGCTTTGGATTTGCATGATCGCCATGATCGGGCTGGGGATTTACCAGCGCCCGCTCGTTGAAGCCTCCGTTGAAGCCGCCAAAGTATTTGGACCACGATGAAAACTCGCACTGAAAAAGATTCGATGGGTCCGCTGGAGGTGCCGGCGGACGCGTATTATGGCGTGCAGACCCAGCGCGCCGTGACCAATTTTCCAATCAGCGGCTGGCCGCTGCCGCCGCGGTTGATCCACGCGATGGGCCGTATCAAACGCGCCGCCGCGCAGACCAATCTCGAACTCGGGTTGATCGAGAAGAAGATTGCCGACGCAATTGTCGCCGCCGCCACCGAGGTGGTGGACGGCAAGCTCGACGCACAATTCCCGGTGGACATCTTCCAGACCGGCTCCGGCACCTCGACCAACATGAACACCAACGAGGTCATCGCCAGCCGCGCCAACGAAATCCTCGGCGGCAAGCGTGGCGACAAATCGCCGGTTCATCCGAACGATCACGTCAACCTGTGCCAATCGAGCAACGACGTGTTCCCCACCGCCATCCACGTCAGTGTGATTGTCGCGATCCAGGATGAGCTGCTGCCAGCACTGAAGCATTTGCACGGCACTCTCACTCAAAAGGCAAAAGAGTTCGACGATGTGTTGAAGATCGGTCGAACGCACTTGCAGGACGCGACCCCGGTGCGACTCGGCCAAGAGTTTGCCGGGTATGCAGCGCAGGTGGAAAACTCGTGCCTCCGCGCTTTCAAGGCAGTGAACACTTTGAGTGAACTCCCTCTCGGTGGAACCGCGGTCGGGACCGGCCTCAACGCGCATCCGCATTTCGCCAACTACACAATTGAGAAACTCTCTCGTGAGCTTGGGGTAGGATTGCACGAAGCGAAAAACCATTTCGAAGCCGCCGCCGCGCGCGACTCCTGTGTCGAAGCCAGCGGACAGTTGAAAACCATTGCGGTCAGCCTCGCCAAGATCGCCAATGATATTCGCCTGCTCGGTAGTGGCCCGCGTTGCGGCATCGGCGAAATCAAATTGCCTGCTGTCCAGCCCGGCAGCTCGATCATGCCGGGCAAAGTCAATCCCGTCATCGCCGAGAGCACGATTCAGGTTTGCCTGTGGGTCGTCGGCGCTGACCTCACCGTCACGCTCGGCGGCCTGCAAAGCTTCTTCGAGTTGAACGTCGGTATGCCGCTGATCGGCGCGCAGATGCTGGAGAGCGTCCATCTGCTCGGTGCCGCCTCGCGCAATTTCGCCGACGCCTGCGTGAAAGGCATCGAAGCCGACCGGGAACGGTGTGAGTCGCTGGTCGAGCAGAGCCTCGCGATGTGCACCCCGCTCGCCCCGGTCATTGGGTACGACAAGGCTGCCGAAATCGCCAAGACGGCGTACAAGGAAGGCAAAACTGTCCGCGAAGTCGCTCGCGAGAAGTCTGGCCTGACCGACAAACAACTCGACGAGATTTTCAACCTCCGCGCCCTCACCGAACCCGGCATCCGCGGCAAGGGCGGGGAATGATGGAACCACAGAGACTCCGTGGTAGAATCCGGTCATGGTGACGCGCCGCCAAATCCGCGAGTACGCCCAAGAGATCGGCCGACGATTCCGCCCCCGGCAGATCATCCTGTTCGGCTCGTACGTGTACGGCAAGCCGACGGCGGATTCGGATGTGGATTTGTTGGTGGTGATGCCGCACCGGGGCAGCGGAGCCGAGCAAGCCACGCGGATTCGGTTGAAACTGCGCGCGCCGTGCCTTCCTGAATTGTTCTGGAGCACGGGCGGCAGTTCGGCATTGTCTTGGTCTGGATGAGCCGTCGTCCGGACAGATGAACCTGCGGATCAAGGAACGGCGGGCGCGTTACCGGACGCGCCGCAAGAAGCGGTGAACAGGCAGGAACTGTGGTAGAGTAACGAAGATGAACGCGGAAATCTCAGCCCTACCCAGCGCCCGTCTTGGCTCCGAGAAACTCATCAAGCTCACCGACCCGGCCGGGCGCAAGGTGAACCAGCTCATGCAGCGCGACGGGATCGCCGATGGCGCGCTGCGCGTGAAGGTGACCGGCGGCGGCTGTGCGGGGTTGGAATACAAACTGGATTTCGAGAAGAACCCGCCCACTCCCAAAGACCTCCTCATCGAGACCGCCGGCGCGCGGGTGTTGGTGGATCAGAAGAGCGCGTTGTTTGTCAGCGGCTCGACGATTGATTTCGTGGACGCGCTGATCGGCGGCGGGTTCAAGCTCCACAACCCGAACGCGACGGCGACCTGTTCGTGCGGGGCGAGCTTCAGCGTCTGATCACAACATGTCTTCTTCTTCCGTGTCAGGTTTGCCGTCCCGGCAGGCGCTGGTCGCGCCGAGCAGGAAAACACCGAAGGCAATCAGATAGACCAGCCACAGGTCGAGGCCGCGCAGTTGCAGCGCCAGATAGACCGTCACCAGGATCGCCGCCGGGGTGACGGCGTGGAGCGTGACGTTCAGCAACTGGCTGAAATTCAATCCGCCCGGCAGGTTGCGTTCCATGAGCGAGCCGATCAGCGCGAAGGTGTACGCCTGAAGCATCGCGGTGAGCATCCCCACCAGAATCAACAGCACCCACCCCATTGGCAACAGCACCGGCAACGTCCAGCGCAGCAGCCGGCGAAAATACTCGCCATCGACCGGGCCGTCGGGAAACCCGTTCAACTTGTTCTCAAACTGGCGCACCGCGGCCGGCGTCACGTTCGTCACCGTCGTCCAAAAGACGAAGTGGTCCGCGTGAAAAACCAGTCCGTACAGCGCGGGCGGGTTGGACTCGACAGCCGGCCCGGCCGGCACGAGGCCGAAACGGAGTTCGTCGTCACCCCAGTACCGCGGTTCGGTGGCCGCGGTGACGACCCGGCCATTCTGAATGGAGAAGTCGGGCCGGCCCGTGTCAAATCGCTGCGCCAACGTGTCCGTGCTTTTCAACGCGAGCGGGATCAGGCTGAGCGTCAACATCAAGCCCAGCAGCGTCACCAACTTCAGCAGGTGTTTGACGGAATCGCCGAACGGCCGATCCCGGACCTCCCGGTACGCCTGAAAGCTGGTGCACAACGCGAGGACGGTGTGGAAAAAGTTCATCGGGACCGGGCGAGCGCGCCGCGCAGTTTGGCGTGCTTGAGAGTGGCGAGGGTTTCCTTGTGGAGCTTCTTGAGTTGACCGGAAAAACTGGCGCGCGTGGCGGCGTCCATCCGGTCCACGAACAAAACGCCGTTCAAGTGATCCACCTCGTGCTGGACGGCGCGGGCCAGCAGGCCGGTGCATGTCCACACGACGTCCTGTCCGTCGAGGTTCTGAGCGCGCACCGTGATCTGCGCGGCGCGGCGGATGTCGGCAGAGACATCGGGAATGCTGAGGCAACCTTCCGAGCCGGTCTGTTCGCCTTGGGCGCTGGAGATTTTGGGGTTCACCAGCACCAACGGCATGGTGGTTGATGGCGACACCGTCCAGGGCTGGTCGCTGCCGGTCGCGTCGATGACGGTGAGCAACAGGGCGCGCCCGATCTGTTGGGCGGCCAGCCCGACGCCGTTGGCGGCGTACATCGTTTCGAGCATGTTGGCCACCAATTGACGGAGTTCGGGCGTGACCCGGTCGATCCGTTTGCCGGGGGTGCGCAGCACGGGATGGCCGAACTTGACGATCTCCAAAATCACAAACCAAGTATATCGTCCGACCGAGGTCGGGGCAAGGCATGCCTTGCCCCGACGACGCGATTCTGGTACAAGCTGCCGCCGAGGAGGTCGCGCACGTGCCGCTGGAAGCCTACGTCGTCAAACTGACCGAGTTGATCGTCGTGCCGTTTCAGCACCTCAGCAAGGTGTGGTTGGGCGTGGTGCCGCTGTACGTCTCGCTGGTCCTCGGCGAGATGTACAGGAGCAAGGTCAACTTCAGCCACGCCGTCGGCAACGGCTTCGTTATGCTCTGGGCCGGCCTCAACTGGGCCATGCACCTGGCCGACCTCGGCATGTTTTCCTACCTCGGCGCAAGCAAACAGCGCGCGGTCATCGCGTGGATCGTCGTTGCCTGCACCATTGGCATCGGGATTTTCACGGTCGTCCTCGGCTTCCGCAAGAAGGACCGGACTCTTTGCCAAATTCTGGGGCATACCCGGTTCTCGGGTTATTTCCTGATCACGCTCTACCCGATGCAGGTCGGGCTGGTCGCATGGAACTGGCAGTCGCTGGCCACGGTGCTGATCTTCGCGCTACCGGCTTGGTTCCTGATGTACCTGGCCGGCGCTCTGTTGCGCAGCGCCATGAAGTGATCCCCGCCGGCGCACACGCTCCACCAATTCCATCAACAGCGTGTGCGCCGCCGGCACGACGAACAACGTCAACGCCGTCGAGACCGTCATCCCGCCCACCACCGCCAGACCGAGCGGACGCCGGCTCTGACTGCCGGCCCCCAACGCCAGCGCGACCGGCAACGCCCCGAACACCGTCGTGATCGCCGTCATCAAAATCGGCCGCAACCGCACCGCGCCGGCTTTGGCGGCGGCTTCCATCAGCGGCGTGCCCCGGGCGTGAAGTTGGCTGGCGAATTCCACCAACAGAATCGAGTTCTTTGTCGCCAACCCGATCAGCATCACCATCCCGACCACGCTGTAGAGGTTCAACGACGAGCGCGCGATGAACAGCGTCGCCATCGCCCCCAGCACCGCCAGCGGCACCGCCAACAGGATCGTGAACGGATCGAGAAAACTCTCGAACTGCGACGCCAGCACCATATAGACGACCAACGCCGCCAACGCGAACGTGAACGCCAGATTCAATTGCCCCTCGCGAAACTCGCGCGACTGGCCGGCCAGCGCGGTCGTGAAGCCGGGCGGCAAGGTCTGATCGGCGATTCTCTGGATGGTCGTGAGTGCTTCGTCCAAAGTATGTCCGGGTGCCGGGTCCCCGCTGATTATAGCGGAGCGAAGGCGGTTGTAGTGATTGATTTGACTGGGGCCGACCGTTTCGTGGACGTTAACGACATTGCTGAGTTGCACCAGCTCGCCGGAACCTGTGCGCACATGGACGGAGGGCACGTCCTGCGGCACGGAGCGCGACGAGCGGTGCAGTTGTACGACCACATCGTACTGATCGCCCTGACGCTTGAATTTCGTCACGTCCTGCCCGCCGAACAACACCTGCAACGTGGTCGCGATGTCGCGCGCACTGATGCCAAGGTCGGCGACTTTGTTCCGGTCAATTTCGACGCGCAATTCTGGTTTGTTGATCTTGAGATTACTGTCCAAACTGACCAGTTCTGGCAGTTGCCGCAATTTCGCAAGCAGTTGGTCGGTATACTCACCCAGTTCAGCAAAATCAGGTGATTGAATCACGAACTGAATCTTGCCGCCCCAACCACCGGAGCCTAGTGGCGGAGGCTCATACGGAAAGGCCCAAAAGCCCGGTATGGGGAACAACTTAGATCTTAACTCGGCGACGATCTCGCTCTGGCTGCGCTTCCGTTCGCTCCAATCTTTCAGCCGGCAGAACATGATGCCGGAGTTGGGCTGGCCCACGCCCTCGCGCGACAGGCCGATGGCGGAAAAGTAGGTCTGCATCTCCGGGATCGCGCCGACGGCGGCTTCGGCCTGACGCTGATAGATGTCGGTGTACTCCAGCGTCGCGCCTTCGGGGGCGGAGGTGATGACGAGGAAACTGCCTTTGTCTTCGATGGGCAGAAATTCGCGGGGCAACACGACCGCCAGCAACCCGATCAGCGCAAAACCGCCGAGCAACCCCGCGGCGCACGTCACCAGCCGATGGCGCAACACCGCGCGCAGCCCTCGCTCGTAGAGCGCGCTCATCGCGTCGAAGAACTTCTCCAGCGCCCAGTACACCCGGTTGTGCTTGGTCTGGTGACGCAGAAACCGGGAACACAACATCGGCGTCAACGTCAGCGCGATGAACCCCGAAATCCCCACCGCCACGGCGACGGTGATGCCCAGTTCGTAGAACAGCCGGCCCGTCGCCCCTTTCAGGAACGCGACCGGCACAAACACCGCGATCAACGCCAACGTCGCCGCCACCACCGCAAACCCGATCTCGCGCGACGCATCCACCGCGGCCTGCATCGCCGGTTTGCCGTACTCCTCGATGTGGCGGAAGGCGTTTTCCAGCACGATGATCGCGTCGTCCACCACCACGCCGATGGACAGCACCAACGCCAGCAGCGTCAGATTGTTGATCGTAAAGCCCAGCACGTACATCACCAGGAACGTGCCGATGATCGAAGTGGGAATCGCCAGCACCGGGATGATCGTCGTCCGCACGCTCCGCAGAAACAGAAAAATCACCAGCGCCACGAGGATGCCGGACTGAAACAGCGTCTCCTGCACCTCGCGAATGGACCGCTTGATGTAGGTGGACTGATCGTACGCCACGGTGGCCTCCACGCCGGGCGGCAACAGTTTGCGCAACTGTTCCAGCACCACCTTCACCTTGTCAGCCACCTCGACCGTGTTGGCCTTCGACTGCTTCACCACGCCGAGGCCGACCGACGGCTTGCCGAGGAAGCGCGCCAGGTTGCGCTCGTCTTCCACGCCCGTCTCCGCCACGCCGATGTCCCGCAGCCGGATCGGCGCGCCCTGCCGGTAGGCCACGATCAGGTCGTTGAACTCGTCGGGCGTGCGAAACTCGCCCTCGGTGCGGATCGTGAACTCGCGCGTCGGCCCCTCGATCCGGCCCGACGGAATCTCGATGTTCTCCCGTTGCAACGCGCCCGTCACGTCCGCCACCGTCAACTGCCGCGCCGCCAGCCGGTCGGCATCCAGCCGCACCCGCACGGCGAACCGTTTCGCGCCACCGATCATCACCTGCCCGACCCCTTCGATGTTCTGGATGCGGTCCTTGAACAGGTTTTCCGCCATGTCGGTGAGTTCCAGCGGCGAGTAGTTGGCGCTGTACAACGCAATCCACATGATCGCCTGCGCGTCGGCATCCTGTTTGGCGATGATCGGCGGATCGATGTCGTCCGGCAGCCGGCCGCGAATCCGGGAGATCTTGTCGCGCACGTCCTGCGCGGCAATATCGACATCGCGCTCCAACGCGAACTCGATGGTGATCGCGCTGAGTTGTTCCCGGCTGTTGGAGACGAGCGTGCGGATGCCCTCGATGGTGTTCAGCTCCTCTTCGAGCACCTCGGTGACTTCGGTCTCGACCACTTCCGGGCTGGCGCCGGGATAAACAGTCGTCACCGCCACGATCGGCGGATCAATGTCGGGATACTCCCGCACCGGCAACCGCGTGTAACCGATCCAGCCGAACACCATCAGCGCCGCCGTCAACATCGTCGCCATGACCGGCAGGCGAATGCAGGTTTCGGAAAGCTTCATTGCGTCGTGACCGGCATTTGATCACGCAATTTCTGCTGGCCGGCCGTGACGACTGGCTCACCCGCCTTCACGCCCTCCACAATTTCGACCTTGCCGGGCTGGCGCGCGCCGATGCGCACCTCGCGGCGACGCGCCAGGCCGTCCTCGACCACGAACACGGTCAGCTTGTCGATCTGCGGGACGAGCGCCTGCTCGGGAATCACCACCGCCTGCTCGCGCACCCCGACGACCAGATCGAGGTTGGCGAACATTCCCGCCCGCAGTTCGCCCACCGGGTTGGCGATGCGTGCCTTGAGCTTGATCGTGCGTGTCGAGGTTTCCACCTGCGGGTCGATGAAATACACATCGCCGGTAAAGCCGCGGCCCGGCAAGGCGGCGACGTGGACTTCGACCTGCTGCCCGACCTGCAACTGCGGCAACAACCGCTCCGGCACGGCGAAATCCAGCTTCATCGGATCGTGATCGACGACCGTGACCAGCGTGCGATCCTGATCGACATACTGGCCTTCGCTGACCAGCCGCTCGCTGATGTAACCGTCCAGCGGCGACCGGATCGTCGCATCGGCGAGCCGCTCGCGCGCCAGCACGAACAGCGCGTTGGCTTCCTTGAACCCCGCCTCGATGTCGTCGAGTTCCTGCTGGGAAATCGTGTTTTGCTCGCGGAGTTGCCGGCTGCGGTCGAGATTGTTTTTCGCCTTGGTCGCCAACGCCTCCGCCGCATCCGTTGCCGCCCGCAACTTGGCATCCTCGAGCTGGAACAGCACGTCGCCCTTCTTGACCGGATCACCCTCGCGGAAGGAAACCTTGGTCACACGGCCTTCGACCTCGGCCTTGACCTGCACGATCTCATCCGGCTCCAGCGACCCCACCGCACCGACTCGGTCTTCGACCCGCTCCTGCACCGCGGCGACCGTTTCGACCGCAATGGCAAACTTGCCGGCCCCGTGCCCCTGCATCTCGGCTGGGGAACGCTGGCAGCCTTGAGCCAGCACCAGGATCAACAGGAATCCAACGTGAGCAACGTGGTTCACGCGCCCAGCCTAACAGACCACCGTTGGCCTGTCAAAACCACCCACGCCGCCATTCCTCTCAGCATCGCGCCGCACTGTGATAAAACTGTTACACGTGTAACACTTTTATCACAGTGGATTTTGTGGCGGGGGGATGATTGACCGGGCGGTTGGTCTGGCGATAGGATGGTGGGTGGAGATGCAGACGACGATTCACCTGCCGTACACGCACAGTTGTTTCGTCTGCGGCGCGGACAATCCGGCGGGGCTGCGGCTGCGGTTCCGGTTCGAGCACGGCGAGATGCGCGCCGATTTTACTCCGCGTGTCGAACATGCCGGGTACAAGGGAATGGTGCATGGGGGGATCGTGGCCACGGCGCTGGATGAAGCGATGTTCTGGGCGGCGGCGTATGCCACTCGACAGTTTCAGGTGTCGGTGGAAATGAATGTCCGCTGGTCGAGGAAGGTGGAGGCCGGTCGCCGTTACCTGATCGGGGCGCGGCACGACCGGGAACAGCGGAAATTCTGCTTCACCGAGGCCGAACTACGCGCCGCGGACGGCCAGGTCTGTGCCCGCGCGACGGGCAAATACTTCCCGATGCGGCCCGAAGATGTGCCGCTGGCGTTGGAGGATTTCTTTTCCGATCCGGCCACGATGTCGCCCCAGGAGTTTCTGCCACGTGGACACACCGTTGACCGTTGATGAGCAGCAGCAATTGCTGCACTGGGCGCGGCGGGCGGTGGAGGCCGCGGCGCGCGGGGAGAACCTGCCGGAGATCCCGACGGCGGAACTGACGTCGGGACTGCTCTCCTTGCACGCGGTGTTTGTCACGCTGACCAAGGCCGGGGAGTTGCGCGGGTGCATCGGGCCGATGGACTACGAGCGGCCGTTGTGGCGCAATGCGCTCGATGCCGCCAAGGCGGCGGCGATGGACGATCCGCGTTTCCCGTCGGTACAACCCGATGAAGTGCCGGCGTTGCATCTGGAAGTCTCCGTGCTCGATCGGCCGCGCGAGATTCCGAACGTCTCGCAATTCGATCCCCAACACCACGGCATCATCGTCGAGCAGGGTTGGCGCAGCGCGCTGCTGTTGCCACAGGTGGCGCAGGAACACGGCTGGGATGCAGCGAAGACATTGGAGACGGTTTGCTGGAAAGCCGGTCTGCCGGCGGATGCCTGGCGCGAGCCGGGCGCGCGGCTACAGGTTTTCGAGGCGTTTGTGTTCGGGGAATAGGAGCCGCTGCAACCGCTGTGCGTCGGTCGCCATCGAGCGGTTGTTGAAGAAGCAGAAGGTCGCGGGCGGGCCGGCGCAGAATTGTTTGAGCTGTTGCAGTTCGGCGTCGGTGTAACGGTGGCGGGGGCCGGTCACGCCGTGCAGCCGGTAGTAGCGTACCTTGCCGGTCAGCGCGGGCGGGTTCTGGAGGGGATCGACAACGTGAAGGAGGTCGAGTTCCCGGCAGAGGCCGGCCACCAACTCGGCCGGCCATTCGCCGCGCGGTTCCCAGCCCATGTGCCACGGGCCGCGTTTGGCGCGCTCGAAAAAAGCGCGGAGCTGCCGGAGGTTCTCCGCCGTCGGCCGGAAACTAGGGGGACATTGAAACAGTACGAGGGTGACGCCAAGCGTTTTGGCCACTTGGAAGGTCTCGGCCCACGCCCAGCGGATGGTGGGGTTGAAGCCGAAGTGGCCGCAGTGTTCGCGGTCGGAGTCTTCGATGCGCGTGCGTTGGTAGGTCTGGCTGGTGGCGCGATGGGTGATCGCCTGCCAAGCTTTCATGGTGAAGGTGAAACCGGCCGGGGCGCTCTCACGCCAGCGGGCGACGGTCGCGGGTTTGGGAAGATTGTAGAAAGTGGTGTTGATCTCGACGCAGGGGAACGTCCGGAAGTACTTCTCCTGGGCCAGCGTGAAACCGCAACAGCCGACCTGGACGCGGGGTGGACGGGGGGGCACGGGAGCATCCTAGCAGGAAGATTGTGACTTGCAAAGGCGGCGGCGGCCCCCCATAGTGTGTCCCACGATGGCCCGCAACGATAACTTCGCACAGAAGACCGGTGAACTGGACATTTCCTCGCGCGACATTTTGTTCGAGTGTCCGTCCTGCGGGAAAAGTCTGGTGGTGGACGAATCCGCCGAGGGGATGATTGTCGATTGTCCCCAGTGTCAGATCAATGTGATTGTCCCGCCCAAGGCCAAGCGGCCACCGGTGGCGGCCCGGGCGGACGCGCCGGAACCCGCCCGCGCGGGCCTGACGCCGCCGGCGGAGAAGTTGGGGACCATCGACGTGGCCGCGCTCCACCGCCGGCTGGACCAGTTGGCGGCGCAGATCAAGGAGTTGCAGACCCAGTGGACGGAAGTGACCGGCCGGCTCGCCTCGCGCATCAATGAGGTCAATCGCGATCTCGTCGGCTTGGCCCGGTTGGAGACCTCGCACAAGCAGATTCTGAAAGAGTGGAATCAGGTGGTCAGCGAGATCGCCACCGCCAGCAAGAACGGTGTGCCCGGCGTGCCGGAACGCCCGGCGAAGTGACCGCTTACGCCGCGGTCACCGGCTGCGGCGCGCTGGTCGCGACGAGGTTCTTCACCAAAATCTTCGAGTTGCGCCCGCTTTGTTCGTACTTCTCCCGTCGCGGCGGCGGCAGATCGTCCGGCTGGCCCTCGGTGTAACCCAGTTTGTGTTGGAAGAACGTGAAGGCCTGCGTCGAGAGGCAGAACATCCGGTTGAACCCCAACTCGCGCGCGACCGACTCGGCGAACACGGCGAGTTTGCCGCCGATGCCGCGCCGTTCGTGGACGGGGTTGACGGCCAGGCTGGCCAATTCCACCGTTCGCTTCTCGGGGTACGGGTGGACGGCGACGACGCCGACGATGTTGTTGTCGATCTCGAAGACGTAGAAATCGTTGATCTGTTTCTCGATGCTGGCGCGGGTGCGCTTCGTCAACTGGTCGCCGGCAATCATCGGTTTGAGCAGCGCCATGATATGGCGGATGTCCTTGCGCATAGCCTGCCGGACGGCTTGGTACTCGTTGGCGTAGATCAGCGTGCCGATGCCCTCGTTGGAGAACACTTCGGCGAGCAGGCCTTCGTCCACTTCGCCGTTGATGATGTGGACGCGTTGGACGCCGCCCTGGCAGGCGCGGAGGGCGTGCTGGGCTTTGGAGAGCATCTCGGGCGCGAACTTGCCGGGCGCGGTCCGCAGCAGGGTTTCCAGATCGTGCACCGGCACTTGGGAGACGAGTTTGTTTTCGACCTCCAGTCCGTTGCGCGTGCTGATGAACATCAGTTTGACGGCACCCAGTTCGCGGGCGACCTCGACGGCGATGGAGTCGGAGTTGATCCGGTAGGTGTTGCCGTTGCCGTCGAATCCGAGCGGCGGGATAACCGGAAGGATGCCTTGGTCGAGCAGGGTGCGCAGCATCTCGGTGTCCACGTGATGGACTTTGCCGGTGTGTTGGTGGTCCACGCCTTTGAGAATGCCGATGGGGACCGCCTCGATGCTGTTGGTCTGGGCGGCGCGGAGGTTGTTGAGCGAGAGGCCCTCCAAAACTTCGTGTGTGACGCTGTTGGCCGCCATGATGGCGATGTGCAGGGTGCCGGCATCGGTGACGCCGGTGCCGTCCCAATTGGAGATTGGCTCGGTGAGTTTCTGGGAGAGCAACTTCACCTGGTGACCAGCGCCATGCACGAGGACGAGGTGAATGTTCAGGCTGCGCAGGACGGCCAGGTCGAGCAGAATGTTGCCGAAGTTGTCGTCGGCCACAATCGCGCCGTCCATCGCGATGATGAAGACCTTGTCGCGAAACTGGGGAATGTAATGCAGAATCCCGCGCAAATCCGTCGGCTTCATGGGCGTGGCGTCACTTATACGGTTGGCCTGCGGCTTTTTCAACAGATGTTTTGCGGGCGGCCGACGGCGGGAATTGGATTGACCCGGGCTGGATGATATGGCACAAATCTTCGCGGTGGCTGGCACCGCGTGGGCGGTACGGCGAAAGAATCGCGAAACACAGGAGGATGGTATCATGAACAAGGCGCAACTCGTGGAAATCGTGCAGCGGGAACTGGGCAAGGAGACCAGCAAGGCGGGGGCGGAACGCGCGCTCAACGCGGTCCTGGAAGGCATTCGCAAGGGCGTGAAACAGGGCAGCCCGGTGCAGTTGGTCGGGTTTGGGACGTTCCGTCTGTCCAAGCGTCAGGCGCGGTTGGGGCGCAACCCCAAGACGGGCGAACAGATTCAGATTCCGGCTTCCAAGACGGTCCGCTTCAGCGCCGGCCAGGGTCTCAAAGAGAGCCTGTAGCCGCGCGCGAACGATTTTCCGTCACCACAGGGCCGATCCGCACGGGTCGGCCCTGTTTGTGTTGGGCTTCTCAGTCCGCCAAGGGGGTGGCGCACACAGCGACCTCCAGCGGACGACGTTTCGGGAACGGCGTGAAACGGCCTGCGCCTGCGCCGTCAATGTTGTGCAGCACGTCGTGCCGGCGGGTCTGGCCGAAGTGGTAGGAGACGCGGACGCCAACCAGATAGTGGCCGGCCGTGTTGACGGAGCCCAAACCGGCCACGTCCCAGCCGTCGTTCACCGCATACACCAGCACGCCGTTGAAGATGGTTTCATCCACGTCGCCGAACTGGTAGCCGACGCCGAGTTCACTGGCCCACGCCTCGTTCCAATCGCGATTCCAGAACAACTCGAACTGGTCGGCGCACTCCTGGCAGATTCTCGATTCACCCAGCGGCTCATCGTCGTCGTTCAAGCCGATGATGGCGGTCACCCCAATCGCGTCCTGGTCGCTGATCGTCGTGCCGAGCACGGGCCGGAACGCCCAGACGTCGTTCCCGAACGCCGTGTGCGTGTAATCGAACAACACCGCCAGCGCGGCTTCTTCGTCCCCAAACGACGCAAGCTTCCGGCAAAATACGCCGAGCGTCTGACTCCACTCGGGGTCGTCCTCGCGGAACGTCACATCGCCCCCCACCTGCGCTCCCCAAGCGACGCCATCGGACTCCGCATTGAGCGGGAGTCCCCAGTTGAATCCGATCGCCATGAACCCGGTGCTGTCTTCGCCCGGCGGTTTTTCAATGCCGGCCCCGGCATTCAGAAACAGATTGTCCTGCCAAGCCACCGGCTCGGCGGCGGAAACGGCAAGCGTACCCAACAATACTGCGACAATGGTGAGACCGAAACGTTTCATCCTGACACCTCCTGGTTGCCGGCATCTTGGCAGAAAGCCGCCCACGTGGCAATCGAAATGCCGGCCACGCCTGGAAGGGCGCCCCCACATTTTCAAACCGGCTACTGCCGGTTCTGGACGAGCACCTCAACCACGTGCGGGTCGGCAAGCGTGGATGTGTCGCCGATCTGGTCCACCTGGTTCTCGGCAATCTTGCGCAGGATGCGGCGCATGATCTTGCCCGAACGCGTCTTGGGCAGCGCGGGGGCGAACTGCAATTTGTCCGGCACGGCGATCGCCCCGATCTCTTTGCGGACGTGCAGGGCGAGTTCCTTCTTGAGTTCCTCGCTCTCGGGGACGCCGTCCCGCAAGGTGACAAACGCGTAGAGCGCCTGGCCTTTGATGTCGTGCGGCATCGGCGCGACGGCGGCCTCGGCAACCTTCGGGTGACTGACCAGCGCGCTTTCGACTTCGGCCGTGCCGATGCGGTGGCCGGAGACGTTGACGACGTCGTCGATGCGGCCCATCAACCAGTAATCGCCATCCTCATCCTTCCGGCAGCCGTCGCCGGTGAAGTAGATGTTCTTGTACATCGTGAAGTAGGTGTCGATAAACCGGTCGTGATCGCCCCAGGTGGTGCGCATCATGCCGGGCCAGGGTTTCTGGATGCAGAGTTTGCCGCCTTCGTTGACGTTGCACTCGCTGCGGTCGTCGCGCAGGATGACGGGTTCGACGCCGAAAAACGGCTGGGAGGCGCTGCCGGGTTTGATGGTGTGCGCGCCCGGCAACGGCGTGATCAGGATGCCGCCGGTTTCGGTTTGCCACCAGGTATCAACAATCGGGATGCGGCTCTTGCCGATCACTTTGTAGTACCACATCCAGGCCTCGGGATTGATCGGTTCGCCGACCGTGCCGAGCACGCGCAGGGAACTGAGGTCGTATTTGTTCGGCCATTCGTCGCCGAGCCGGATCAGGGAGCGGATGGCGGTCGGTGCGGTGTAAAACACGGTGACCTTGAACTTCTGGATGATCTGCCAGAACCGGCCGGCATCGGGATAGACCGGCACGCCTTCAAACATCAGGCTGGTCGCCCCGTTGCACAGCGGGCCATAGACGATGTAACTGTGGCCGGTCACCCAGCCGATGTCCGCCGTGCACCAGTACACATCGTCATCGTGAATATCGAAGATGGACTTGTGGGAGACGGCGCAGTGCAACAGGTAGCCGGCGGTGGAATGCACGACGCCCTTGGGTTTGCCAGTCGAGCCGGAGGTATAGAGAATGAACAGATAGTCTTCCGCGTTCATCGTCTCCGGCGTGCAGTCGGCTTTCGCCTTCGTCATTTCCTCGTGGTACCATACGTCACGACCGGGGGTCATCGGACACGGCTCGGCGTTGCGTTGATAGACGACGACCGTCACGATGCATTTGGTCTTCTTGCAGGCTTCGTCGGCGATTTCTTTCAGCTTGATGTGTTTGCCGGCGCGCAACGACACGTTGGCGGTGATCAGCATCTTGCAGGCGGAATCATTGATGCGGTCGGCCAACGAGTCGGCGCTGAACCCGCCGAACACCACCGAGTGTATCGCCCCGATGCGCGCGCAGCCCAGCATCACGACCGGCAACTCCGGCACCATGCCCATGTAGATCGCCACGCGGTCGCCCTTCTTGATGCCGTGGGCTTTCAATACATTGGCAAACTTGCAGACATCGGCGTGGAGTTGGGCGTACGTAATCCTCTTCACATCGTTTTCCGGCTCGCCCTGCCAGAGGATCGCCACCTTGTCGCGGACCTTGGTCTTCAGGTGCCGGTCAAGGCAGTTGACCGTGAGATTGAGCTGCCCGTCCTCGAACCAGGTGTGCTTGATCACGCGGGCGTCGGTGTTCCACGTGAATTTGCGGCCGACGGTCGGTTTCTTGATCCATTCCAACGTCTGCGCCTGCTCCAGCCAGAACCCGTCGGAATCCTTGACGGACCGCGCGTACATCTGCGCGTACGTGTCCGGCTTGACGTGGGCGCGTTTGACGACCTCCGCGGCCGGCGGAAACTTCCGCGTCTCCGTCATGAGTGAATCGGTGGAAATGGCTTTCTTCGGCTCAGTCATGGTTGTCGGTCTCCTGCTGGTGGAATCGAAGCTGCCGCCATGCTAGTCCGCGGGTGCGCCCGTCGCAAGTGGAATGTTCGGACTTGCTTTTGTCCACTCATCCGGTAGGCTATTGCCCGCGTGCGAGTTTCCAAACGTGGCGAGTATGCCTTGCGGTCGCTGATCAACCTCGGGATCGCGCAGGAACTGGGGCTGCCGTCGTTGCGCATCGGCGAGTTGGCGCAGAAGGAAAACATCCCGATCAAGTTCTTGGAGGCGATCCTCCTCGACCTGAACAAGGCCGGCTACCTCGGCAGCAAACGCGGCAAGGGGGGCGGCTACTTTATCAAAATGCCGATGCACAAAATCAAGATCGGCGACGTGGTGCGCCTGATCGACGGGCCGCTGGCGCCGATCTCCTGCGCGAGCGTGACCGCCTACGCGCCGTGCTCGTGCCCGGACGAGGTGCATTGCGGGCTGCGACTGTTGATGGTGGACGTGCGCAACGCCATCGCCAACATCCTCGACAAGTACACGCTCGCCGACACCGTCGAGGTGACGCTGCGCAAGATGCGACGCGACAAAACCCCATTGCCGTTCGTGGAGGCAAGACCGTGAGATACCTACTCACCGCCTTGCTCGTTCTCTCCTGCAGCGCTTGCTCGCGTGCGGAAAAGGTCATCCTGCGCGTCGGCCACTTCCCGAACATCACCCACGCGCAAGCCGTGATCGCCCACGGCCTCAGCCGGCAGGGCCAGGGTTGGTTTGAAGAACGGCTCGGCAAGGACGTGGAGCTTCAGTGGTTCGTCTATAATGCCGGCCCGTCCGCGATGGAGGCGATCTTCGCGAAATCCATCGACGTGACCTACGTCGGCCCGAATCCGGCCATCAACGCCCATCTCAAATCGAAGGGTGAAGAAGTCCGCATCGTCGCCGGCGCGTGCAGCGGCGGCGCGGCCCTGGTCGTGCAGGGGGACGGCCGCATCAAGACCGACGCCAATTTCAAAGGCAAGAAGCTGGCGACGCCCCAACTCGGCAACACCCAGGACGTGGCGTGCCGGGCCTGGCTGCAATCGAAAGGCCTGAGGATCACGATGACCGGCGGCGATGCGTTCGTCATTCCCACGGCGAATCCCGACCAACTCGCGCTGTTTGGGAAGGGTGATCTGGACGCCGTGTGGACGGTCGAACCGTGGGTCAGCCGGTTGGTCCTGGAGGCGAAGGGCCAGGTGTATCTGGATGAGAGCACGTTGTGGCCGGGTGGCAAGTACGTGACGACGCATCTGGTCAGCCGCGTGAAGTTTCTGAAGGAGCAACCGGCGCTGCTCAAGAAATGGATCGCCGCCCACGTGGAACTCACCGAGAAAATCAACCGCGAGCCTGATTGGGCGAAGACGATCCTCAATGCGGAAATCAAAGTCGAGACCACCAAGGCCCTACCACAAACCACACTCGACAGCGCGTGGCAACGCTTGCAGATCACGTATGATCCCGTCCGCGCCTCGTTGTTGAAATCCGCTGAGGACGCACACCGGATCGGGTTCCTCAAGACCAAGCCGAACCTCGCGCGCATCTATGAACTGCGCCTGCTCAACGAAGTCTTGCAGGCGCGCAACTTGCCGGTGGTGCAATGATCAACGGCGTGGAAGGTGCCGCGGCCAAACTGGCCGTCGAGAACGTCACCAAGACGTATCGCACCGCCCGCGCCACCGTCGCCGCCCTGCACGAAGTCAGTCTCCAGGTCCAGGAAGGTCAGTTCGTCTGTCTGGTCGGTCCGAGCGGTTGCGGCAAGACCACCCTGCTCAACATCATTGCCGGGCTGGATGAACCATCCAGCGGGCGCGTGCTCATGGACGGCAAAGCGGTCACCGGCCCGGGCCGCGACCGGATGGTGATGTTCCAGGAGCCGGCGTTGTTCCCGTGGCTCAACGTGCTGGACAACCTGATGTTCAGCCTGAAACTCAAACCGAATCTCAGCCGGCAAGAACGCCGCGAGGTCGCGAAGTTTTACCTGCAACTCGTCGGCCTCGAAAAATTCACGCGCGCCTACATCCACGAACTGTCCGGCGGCATGAAACAGCGCGTGGCGCTGGCACGCGCGCTCGCGCCCAACCCGCGCGTGCTGTTGATGGATGAACCCTTCGCGGCGTTGGACGCGCTGACCCGCGAGCAGCTCTACGGCGACATCCAGCGCATCTGGCAGGAACGCAAGAAGACCATCATCTTCGTCACCCACAACATCCGCGAAGCCGCGTGCCTGGGCGACCGGGTGCTGCTGTTCTCCGCCCATCCGGGCCGGATCCAGGAAGAATTTCTCATCGAACTGCCCCGGCCGCGCGACATCAACAGCGTCACCCTCGCCGCGTACTCGACCCGCATCACGAAGGCGCTCAAACGCCATCTCGTGCCGGAAACGGAGGCCGCCGCGTGACGCGTCATCGTTGGCTGGTCCTGGGTTATTTCCTCGCGCTGATCGTGCTCTGGGAAGTGCTCGTGCGCACCGAACGCTGGTCGCCGGTGCTGGTGCCCTCTCCCATCAGCGTCGGCCAATACCTCTTCCACGCCGCCACCGATGGCACGTTGTGGAGCGCGACGTTGGTAACGTGCCGGCGGTTACTGCTGGGCTACGTCATCGGTTTGGTGTTGGGGCTGCCGTTCGGTTTGCTCACGGCGCGGTTCCGGCTCGCGCAGGACACGCTCGGAGTGATCGCGCTCGGTCTGCAAACGTTGCCGAGCGTCTGCTGGGTGCCGCTGGCGCTGTTGTGGTTTGGCCAGACGGAAGCCGCGATGCTGTTTGTGGTCGTGATGGGCACATTCTGGTCGGTGCTCATCGCCGTGGATACCGGCGTGCGCAACGTGCCGCCGATCTTCGCCCGGGCGGCGCGCACGATGGGTTCGCACGGCTTGCATACGTGGTTCAAGGTCATCCTGCCGGCCGCTTTGCCGTTCATCGTCAGCGGCATGAAACAAGGCTGGGCGTTCGCGTGGCGGTCGTTGATGGCGGCGGAGATCTACGTGACAATTCTGACCGGCTTCGGTCTCGGCCACCTCTTGCACTATGGCCGGGAACTCCAGGCGATGGATCAAGTGATCGGCATCATGCTCGTGATCATCGTCATCGGCCTGCTCGCCGACAAAATATTCTTCTCGCCATGGGAACGGTTCCTCCGCCGGCGCTGGGGTCTGGTGTAGCAGGGTGGCCACTCAGCGCATCGGCGTTGACTCGCAGGCGGGTTGTTGCCATCATGCGGCGCATGGAAGCGGGCAACCTTCGTCTTTCCCCAGCGGCAACCGGGCGGCTGGAAATCCGCCGCGGGCTGCGTGAAGCCTATCCGGATGTGTACACTCCCGAAGTCGTGGAGGCCTTGGCGGCGCTGGCGCGGTGCGACGACGCCCGGCGGGCGGTCATGGCCAAACGGATTCAGCGCCGGGCCGAACGATTTCAGAAACGCCAACGCATCGGTTTCCTGAATCCGGAGGAGTGCATCCCACGAACCAGCATCCGGGTGCAGGACGCGCGGAATGGCAAGTTTGTCGGCTCGGCGATTCCGGCGGATTTGCAGCGGCAGTGGATTCAGGGCACCGGACCAGCCGCCAAACCGGGCGCGCCGGTGGCAGCGAGCCTCCGCAACGTCGCCTACGCCTTGTTGTCCGGCGCGGACGGCTGGATGTTTGACGGCGAGGATGCTCTCGGGCAGATCCAGTCAATGTCGCTGGACAACCAGCGGAACTTGAAGCTCGCCATCAACCACGACCCGCTCTTTCTCAAGGTCGCCGAGCAGGTGGCCGGGGAGATGAACGCTTGGGCGACGAGCTTTTTCGGGCGCCCCATCACCACGGACTGGCGCAAGCAACTGGATTTCACGACCAAGATTTTCCGGGTGCGCGGGTTGCACCTGGACGACCGGCATGTCCGCGACGCCAACGGGCGCGGCTTGGGGGCTTCGATTGTTGATCTGGCCTTGTACGTGGTCAACAACCACCAAGCCTTGCAGCGCGCGGGTGCATCCCTTGTGTTGTACCTGCCCAAGATTCAGACGGCGGAGGAGGCGGCGCTGTGGAACGAGATGTTGACGGCGGTGGAGAATCATCTCGGCCTAGCGGTAGGCACAATCAAAGTGTACGTCCTGGTCGAGCAGGTTGAGGCGACGTTTCAGTTGATGGAGATTCGCGCGGCCTTGGGACTGCATTTTGTCGGCTTCAATACCGGGCGGTGGGATTACATCAACAGCGTGGCGGATGCGCTGGCGTGGGACCGGGAGTTCATCAATCCCAACATCGAGTCCATCAGCATGACGTATGGTTATATGCGCGCGTACGAAGACCGGGTGCGGCGGTGCGTGAACACGCCGGACGCCAACGGTCAATGCGCGCTGTGGCAGGGCGGCATGGAACCAAACATCCCGGTTGGCTCGAACAAAGGCGTTCAGGATGGCATGGCCCGCGCCGTGGCCGGGGCGGTGCGCGAAGAGCAGGAAGGCGCCAGCGGGAAGTGGGTGGCGCATTGGCGGATGGTGCAGATCATCCGCCCGGTTTGGGAACAGGTGGGCCGGGCGAACCAGCTGGGCCGGCAGTTCCCGCCGTTGACGTACACGCCGGCGGACGCGGCGGGCCTGTTCCTGCTCGAACCGGCCCCGCGCACGATCCGGGGCGCGCGCAATCTGCTCAGCGTGGCGCTGCAATACGGCAACGCGTTTGCGGAAGGATTTCAGGCCGCGGCTTTGAAACCGGCTGACTTCTTTGGCAACGACGACGTGTTGTATCTGATGGAAGACATGGCGACCGGCGAGATTCGCCTGAGCATTCTGTGGGAATGGTTGCACAAGGGTGGCCGGCTGACCGAGGACGATCCCACGACCGGCCTGAAGGCCGGCAGCGAGTTCACGATCGAGTTGTTTCACCGGTTGCTGAAGGAAGAATACGAGAAGCTGTTGCAGGCCCGCGACAAGGATGTCCATGAGCGCTCCAAGACGACGACGCTGCCCATCGTGCGCGAGATTGCCGACGCTTACATTCTGGAGCAAACGAAACTGCCGTGGTACATTGATCTGCTGAATCTCAACCTCAACCAGTCCGACTTGCCGACCGCGCGTGAGCGAATCCACCGCTACATTGAATCGTTCAAGCAGACCGGCGTGCGGATCACCGAGAATCTGGATTTTGAACAACCGAAGGGATGATATGGACGAATTCGAACGAGAAGTGCAGGCGCTGCGGGAATGGTTCACCCACCCGCGCTTCCGGGAAATCACGCGGCTGTATTCCGCGCGTCAGGTGGTCGAACAGCGCGGCGGCATCCAACCGGACTACACGGTCGCGAAACAGGCGGCCCGCGAGTTCTATGAACTGCTCCGGGAATTGTTCGCCAAACGCGAATCCATCACGACCTTCGGCCCCTACTCCCCCGGCCAGGCGGTGACGATGAAGCGTATGGGCATCAAAGGCATCTATCTGGGCGGTTGGGCGACTTCGGCCAAAGGTTCCACCACGGAAGATCCGGGCGCGGACCTGGCCAGCTATCCGTTGAGCCAGGTGCCCGATGAAGCCGCCGCCATCGTGCGCGCGTTGCTGACGGCGGATAAGAATCAACGCTTTGCCCGGTCCCGCATGACGCCCGCGGAACGGCGGAACACGCCCGAAATTGATTTCCGGCCGTTCATCATCGCCGACGCGGACACCGGCCACGGCGGCGACGCGCACGTGCGGAATCTGGTGCGGCGGTTCGTCGAAGTGGGCGTGACCGGCTATCACATTGAAGACCAGAAACCCGGCACGAAAAAATGCGGTCACCAGGGCGGCAAGGTCCTCGTCTCGGTCGCCGAACAGATCATGCGCTTGAATACCGCCCGGTTCCAACTCGACGTGATGCAGGTACCGGGGATCATCGTGGCGCGCACCGACGCCGAAGCCGCCAACCTGCTGGAAACCAACAGCGACGAGCGCGATCATCCGTTCATCCTGGGGTGCACGAATCCCACCGTGCCGAGCTACCGGACCTGCTGCCTCGCGCTCTTGAAACGGATTTTCGAGAACGGTCTGGAGGAGGTCAACGGCTTCCGGCTGCACCAGATCACCGACGCCGAATACGCCGCCGCCAACCAGTGGTTCGAGAAAGCCGGCCTGTTCGCCGACGTGGATGCCAAAATCCGCGCGCTGCAAAATAATCCGAACGCCAATCTCGAAAAAACTCTGGATGAGGTGACGGCCAAGTTTGTCGAAGCCTGGGAGACCGCCGCCGGCGTCAAGACCTACGCCGAAGCCGTGGCCGCTGCGATGAAGCTCCGGGTCGAGGAAGGCGCGCCGCTCGAGCTGACCGTGGCCGAATGGCTCGACTTCGCCCGGCACGCCTCGTTCCCGGAGGCCCGCCGCAAAGCCCGCGCGTTGGGCATTGACACCACCTGGAGCAGCGAACTCTCGCGCACCCCCGAAGGCTACTACCAGGTGCAGGGCGGCCTTGACTACGCCATCGCCAAATCCCTCGCCGTCGCCCCGTTCGCCGACCTGCTCTGGATGGAAACCAAAACTGCCGACCTCGCCGACGCCGCCCACTTTGCCAACGCGATCCACGCGGTGTACCCCGAAAAACTGCTGGCCTACAACCTGTCCCCCTCGTTCAGTTGGGACACCACCGGCATGACCGACGACCAGATGCGCGAGTTTCCCAAGGCGCTGGCCCGGCTCGGCTACGTCTTCAACTTCATCACCTACGGCGGCCACCAAGTGGACGGCGTCGCCGCCGAAGAATTCGCCACCGCCCTGAACCAGGACGGCATGCTCGCCTTGGCCCGCCTCCAACGCAAAATCCGGCTCGTGGAATCCCCCTACAAAACGCCGCAGACCCTCGTCGGCGGCCCGCGCCTCGACGCCGCCCTCGCCGCCGCCTCCGGCCGCACCGCGACCACCACCGCCATGGGCAAAGGCTCCACGCAATTCCAACACCTGGTCCAGACGGAGGTGCCCCTCAAACTCCTCGAAAGCTGGCTCAAACTCTGGGCCGACCACTACCAGATCTCCCACCCGCCCCGCGTCAAACTGCGCCCCCACCGCGCCGGCTCCGAACTGCTGGAACTCAGCGTCCACGACGACGACAACCGCCCGCTGGCCAACCTCGTCTTCGCCCCCATCCAGGATCGCCGGGAGAAAAACATCCTCTCCATCCGCGACCAAAACACCCTGGCGGCGGACTTCCGCAAAAAGCGGTTCATGACCCTGCTCCAACTCTTCCTGATCCATCGCTACAAAACCGATTCCGTCCACTACGTCACCCCCACCGACGACAACCAGCAACAGACCGCCGGCATGAAACGGCTGGGCATTTTTAACGACGTCAACACGGAAATCGGCGACATCATCGTGGCATCCGTGCAGACCGCGCGGATCAAAGAACTGCTCAACCCCGACAAGCTCGAACTGAAAAAGCTCATTACCAAGCGTTAGCCCTCACAGTCTGGCTGTCGCGGCGCTCTGCGAGCGCCGACCGGCAGTTCCTTGGGGGCTCTTGAAACTTGAAAATAGGGATGCAGAGCACGAGCAACGGCAGGTGACGATGAAGGAAATTCAAGATTCAAGACCCCGGTTGCCTGAAGGCTCGGGTGTTGCGCGCCAATCTGGATAACATCAGGCATTCTGCAAAACGTAAACCGCAGAGCGTTGACCCCACCCATGACCCCACCCACTCCGTACCGTTTTTAAATTGTAACATATGTTACAATTTAAAATTGCGGAATGGGGGGCAGGTCTAATCAAACCAAAGGCCTATCCCCATCACTCAACCTGCCTCTACCCGTTGTGGGTTCGCAATGCTCTTGTAGGGCTTGGGCTCAATTTGCACGGCTTGCTGGACCAAGCGGTAAAACAGTTTCCCGCGCGACCGC
>Ga0247727_10001658_pt1 | contig 52268 bp, 66 predicted proteins | sample WisWelCaveWW1625_FD_202498 | JGI IMG/M metagenome (GOLD analysis project Ga0247727, IMG submission 202498) | Biofilm microbial communities from Wishing Well Cave, Virginia, United States - WW16-25 | ecosystem: Environmental > Aquatic > Deep subsurface > Groundwater > Cave microbial mat | place... | reverse complement strand
CGCCGGTTGCGCTGTGACTACGAACAACTTCTGACGACCAGTGAAACGATGATTCACGTGGCGATGATTCGGCTCATGTTGAAGCGGCTGCACCCGTAATCACACCTTTCAAAACACGCTCTAAGAGAATCCGGCCCGTGCTCATTCGCAAGGCACCACTTAAAGGACGCTGTCGCTCGCGCTTGCCTGAGAGTTTGGCCGGACGTTCGATTCAGAAGTGCCATCACCATATTTGTGTCCCAACGCGATGTCGCCTCGTACAAGCTACACAGATCATTGGCTCCGGCCTCCAGTAAAAACTCCGCAACAGCAGCCTGGCCGCGTTCAATGGCGCGGCAAAGGGCGCTTCGGCCATAAGCATCTTCAAGAGTCAAGTCGGGGCGGTAGGTCAGGAGTGTCTTCGCAATGCGCAGGGCGTTGGTTCCATTCAGGCAGTGAAGCGGGGTTTGCTCCAAGTCATTCCGGCTGTTGGCCAAGGTGGGATCGTGACTCAATAAAGTTTCAACCCGTGACACATCGTTGGATTCAACTGCATCGTGCAGCGGTGCGCCATGCACAGCGGCGACCCAGAAGATAAATACAACCAGTATTCTCAGCGATTCTGGTCGATTTTGCATTGTCCTCTTATCCGAATCTAGTCACGCCGAGATTCTTGGACAAGCTCGGAATGCCTCGACGTTGAGCGTATCCGCGCGGGCCAGCAAGGGTAGGTTTCATTGGCGGCGAGCTTACGAGTCTCGCCGAGGCACGGTGATGGAAAAACTGGCGACGTGGACAATCAGCCGGCAGACTATACTTTGTCCGCGAGTGAGCGCAGGCGCAGCAGGCCGCCGACCGACAGGTCTTCGTCAATGAGAGGCCAGTGAATTCCGTAGCCACCGGGAAAGAGTTCGGCGCGCAGGCGTTCCTGTTCAGAAGCACGGGCGAGCTGGGGGGGAACACTTTCCCCACGGGATCGAGACTCTCTTATCTGCCAGCACGAGCGTCAGCGCGGTGGGGGAGACTTCGATGGCTTTCGCCGTCACGATTTCAGTTGTCGGTGTTGTCGGCATCGCCGTAAATAAGCAACAGACATAATTTATCAAAGACGTCGGGAGAGACAAGATGCCGAATTACTGGTTGGTGAAGACGGAGCCGACGGAGTATGCGTGGGCGAATTTGGAGCGGGAGAAAACGACGCGGTGGACGGGGGTGGCGAATCCGCTGGCGAAAAAGCATCTGCGCGCGATGCGAGTGGGCGATCTGGTTTTGGTGTATCACACGGGGAACGAGAGGCAGATCGTGGGGGTGGCCGAAGTCACCGGGGAGGGTGAGGAGCCGCAGTTGCAGGCGCGGAAGCGGTTGCCGCAGCCGGTCACTTTGGCGGTGATCAAGGCGCAAAAACAGTTCGCGGACTGGGCGTTGGTGCGGATGGGGCGGTTGAGCGTGATGCCGGTCAGCACCGCACAGTGGGAATGGGTGTTGGCACAATCTCGTTGGAGCACCGAACATAACTTGTAGTCGCAGGCTTTCTGCCTGCGAGGGAAAGACGCACCCGTAAAGGGTGCGACTACTTGGACGGTCCACCCGGTTTCTTCAGGATGCGGTCGCCGCCGGCGGCGCCGGGGGGTTTGCCGAGGACGCGGTCTTTTTGCTGACGCGGGCCGGCGAGGAGTTGTTGCTCGGAGCGTCCAGACTGTGGCGTCGCCGCGAGGGTGCGTTCGCCCGCCGGAAGCGGTGGAGCAGCGATTGGCTTTTCCTCGACCACGGGCGCCGGCGCTTCGAGTTCCGGTTGAGGCTCTGGTTCGGGCGGCGGCGCGGCGATAACTGGTTCCGGTGCCGGAGGCGGGGGTGGTGGCGGCGGTGCGGCGGGTGCGGGCGAGGACGGAGCCGCCGGTTTGAACATTTTTTTGATCGCGCCGGTGGTGCGGCTGAGCGGGGTGGGGGGCGGCGGAAGCTCGCCTCCCGGCAGCCTGACAAAGCTGCGTTTGACGGTTGGTTGGGGCGCGAGCGGACGTGGGACGGGAGCGGGCGCTGGGGCCGGTTTCTGGATCGTCGGTTGCACGGGCACGGGCACCGGCACGGGCGCGGGCGGTGGCGGTGGCGGGGCGACCGGCGCGGGTGGCGGTTCGGGCGGTGCCGGCGGCGGCGTGTAGATGGTGGCGGGTTCGGGGGCAACTACCGGAGTCGGCGCCGGGGCCGGCGCGGCGGCGGTCGGTTGGGGCGGCGCTTGCACTTCAGGCAAATAGACGAGCATGAAGATGCCGAGGTGAATCTGGTCGCCACTTTTCAGGGGTTGGAGGGTGATGGGCAGGCCGTTGACGAATGAGCCGTTGGTGGCGTGGAGATCGATGAGTTTGTGTTCGTTGTCTTCGGTGACGATGATGGCGTGGTGCTTGGAGACGCTGCGGTCGTTGAGAACAATGGTGTTGTCGGGCGCGCGACCGATGGTGACGCAGGGTGTGGTGAGGTCGTGGGCGCGCGGTTGGGGGAGGCCGGCCAGGATGTGCAGTTTCGCCTTCATGGTACGGTCACCATAACAAACACGGCCGGAGGCTTGCAAACCCAAAGCCGGCCCGCTACGGGACGGCGGGTTGTTGTTGGGTGAGGCAGTGGAACGAGCCGAGTCCCCAGATGAGGTTGACGCTGTCGATCGCGACGACGCGGCGATCGGGGAACAACGGCTGGAGGATTTCCTGGGCGCGGGCGTCGTGGGGGGACTGGTAGGTGGGGAGGACGACGACGCCGTTGGCGATGTAGAAGTTGCAATAGCTGGCCGGCAGGCGCTGGCTGTCGTGCTGCACCACGCCCGGCATGGGCAGTTCGAAAACTTCGAAGGGCTGTCCTTTTTCGTTTTTCATTTCGCGGAGGCGGTTCAGGTTGTCCTGAAGCGGGCCAAAATTATCGTCGGCGGGGTCTTCTTCGACGGCCACGACGACGGTGTTGGGACCGACGAAGCGCGCGAGGTTGTCGATGTGGCCGTCGGTGTCGTCCCCGGCCAGACCGCCGGCGAGCCAAAGGATGTTGGTGACGCCGAGATAGTCCGTGAGATATTTTTCAGTCTGGGGCTTGCTGAGGCCGGGGTTGCGGTTGGGGTTGAGCACGCAGGATTCGGTGGTGAGCAACGTGCCTTCGCCATTAACCTCGATCGCGCCGCCCTCCAGGACGAGGCCGGGTTTGAACAACGGGGTGCGCAGGATGTGCGCGATTTTTTGCGGGACGGCGTCGTCGAGTTCAAACGGCGGATATTTGCCGCCCCAGGCGTTGTAGTCCCAGTCCACGGCGACGAGCGGGTACTGGGTGCGTTTGGCGCCGCGGACGCCGAGCGCGGACTCGTGGAGCAGGAACGTCGGGCCGTGGTCGCGACACCACGGTTCGTTGGTCGGGATGTCCTGGATCTGGATGTTGAAGCGGGCGACGCCGTGGAATTCGAGCGTGCGTTTGACCTCGTTGTACATCGCGTCGTCGCTGACGTTGATGTTCACCTTCTCGAACGCGCCGAGAGTGCGGACGAGTTCCACGATGGTCGGAATGACCTCGCCGTAGCGGCCGGGAAAACTGACGCCCTCGCGCCGCGGCCAGCTCAACCACGTGGCCGTGTGCGGATGCCATTCGGGCGGCATCCGGTAGCCTTGGTCGCGGGGAGTCTTGCCGGTGGTGGAGATGGCCATTAGTCGATGAACCGTTGGGTGATGGCCGCGTAGGCGTCGATGCGCCGGTCGCGCAGGAACGGCCAGTGTTGCCGGGTTTGTTCGACGGCGCGCAGATCGCATTTGGCCAGCAGGATTTCTTCGCGGTCGTGGCTGGCGCGGGCGAGGATTTCGCCGAACGGATCGCAGATGATCGAGCCGCCCCAGAATTCGAGCGTGCCTTCCCGGCCCGTGCGATTGGGCGCGGCGACAAAGACGCCGTTGGCGATGGCGTGGGCGCGGTGCATCGTGACCCAGGCGTCGTATTGTTTCGCGCCGAACTTCTTCTTTTCGTCCCGATGCCAGCCGATGGCGGTGGGGTAAAAGATGATTTGTGCGCCCTGCAACGCCGTCAGTCGCGCGGCTTCGGGATACCATTGGTCCCAGCAAACGAGCGCGCCGATCTTGGCGGGCCGGGTTTGGAACGCTTGGAAACCAAGGTCGCCGGGAGTGAAATAAAATTTTTCGTAGTACAACGGATCGTCCGGGATGTGCATCTTGCGGTACTTGCCGACGAGCGTGCCATCGGCGTCGAACACGACGGCGGTGTTGTGATAGATGCCGGCGGAGCGCCGTTCGAAAATCGAGCCGATCAACGCGATCCGGTGCCCCCGTGCCGCGCGGCTGAGCGCGGCGGTGGTCGGTCCGGGAATCGGCTCGGCGAGTTGGAAATGCGCGTGGTCTTCGGTCTGGCAGAAGTAGCGGGAGCGGAACAGCTCCGGGAGGCACACGATCTGCGCGCCGCGCCGGGCGGCTTGGGCGATCCGGGCCAACGCCCGCTTGAGGTTGGCGGCGGGCTGGGGTGCGCAGCGCAATTGGATGAGAGCCAGCGTCGTCGTCACGCGCGCGTGACGATGATGAATTTCTTGCATTGCTGCAAGAAATTTGTTTGTCTTCGACTTGCGCGATGCACTTTGTTCCATCGAGGATTTTTTTCACCAAGGGCGTGGGCGTTCACAAGCACGAGTTGCGCAGTTTCGAGTTGGCGCTGCGGGATGCCGGGATCGAGAAGTGCAACCTGGTCCACGTGTCGAGCATTTTGCCGCCGCGCTGCCGGATCCTCTCGCGCAAACAGGGCGAGCCGTTGATCCAGCCGGGCCAGATCACGTTTGCAGTCACCGCCCGGCTGAGCACGAATGAACCGCATCGGTTGATCGCGGCGTCGATCGGCGTGGCGCAGCCGGCGGATGAGGATTCGTACGGGTATCTCAGCGAGTGGTACTCCCACGGCCAGAACGAAGCCACGGCGGGCGATTTCTCCGAGGAGCTGGCGGCGGTCATGCTCGCCTCGACGCAGGGCGTGGAGTTCAACGAGGATGCCGGCTGGGACGAGAAGGAGGAAGTGTTTCGCATCAGCGGCAAGATCGTCCGCACCATGAACATGACGCAGACGGCGGTGGGCGACTCGCGCGGGTGGTACACCACGGTGGTGGCGGCGGGGATCATGCTGTTCTGAGGCGGCGGTTGCGTTCGCCGACAAGCGCGTTATGATAGAGGCATTGTGAAGAACGATCTGGTTCAAATTCAAGTGCGCGGCGTGTTGCCCACCCCCAACGGCTGCGCGGTGTTCGTCGGCAACGACGAGAAGACTTTCGTGATCTACGTGGACCACAGCGTCGGCGCGGCGATCACGATGTTCCTGCGGGGGACGCCGAAGGAGCGCCCGCTCACCCACGATCTGATCGCCAACATCTTCACCGGCCTGGGCGCGCGCGTCGAGAAGGTCATCATCAACGATTTGAAGAACAGCACCTACTTCGCCCGGCTGATCCTGCGCGCCGAAAACGAACTCGGCAAAAAGATCCTCGAGATCGACTCCCGCCCCAGCGATTGCATCGCGCTGGCCGTGCAGCAGAAAAGCCCGATTTTCGTCGCGGCCAAGGTCTTCGGCGCGGTTGAGGACATGAGTGAAGTCCTCAAGAAGATGAACCAGGAAGAAGGCAGTGAGGGCTTCACCGCGCCGGAATCCGAAGAAGACCAGCCGGAAGAACCAGAGGAAGAGTGAACTACCTCCCGCCGACTCACAGAGTCGGCCTACAACCCTAGGTTGTCGCCGAGGTCCGGTCTCTGGCCGGATTCCAAAATGATGTCCCGCACGGTCTTGCCGGCCGGGATCATCGGCAGGACGTGCTCGGTGTAGGGGACAACGACGTCCAGCACGTACGCTTCCTTGGCGGCGAGCATCCGCTCCAGCGCGGGACGTAGTTCGCTCTTGCGGACAACGCGCTCGGCTTTGACATTGAAGCCTTGCGCGATGGCGACGAAATCCGGATAGACCTTGTGCGGGTTTTGCGGGTCGCCGAGGTAGGTGTGACCCCGGTTGGAATTGTAAAACTTGTCTTCCCACTGCACGACCATGCCGAGATGCTGGTTATTGATGATGATCGCTTTGGCCGCGATCCGCTCGATGTGGGCGGTGGCCAGCTCCTGGATGTTCATGACGAACGAACCGTCGCCATCAATATCAACGACTTCCTTGTCGGGGCAGGCAACCTTCGCGCCGAGGGCGGCCGGATAGCCGTAGCCCATCGCGCCCAAGCCGGCCGAGGTCAGGAAGGTGCGCGGATGCTTGAACTTGTAGTATTGCCCCGCCCACATCTGATGTTGGCCGACGCCGGTCGTGATGATCGCTTCCCCCTTGGTCAGTTCATCAAGCAGCTCAATGACGTACTGGGGCATGACGATCTCGTTCGTGTCGCCGCGCAGAAATTCGCGGACGTACTGCGATTTCAAGACTTCGTCGGTGACATGGTAGCGGAACGGATACTTCGCCTTCCACTCGCCGATGAGCTTGTGCCAGTCGGCGAACTTCTTGCCTTTGACGACCTTGTTAAGTTCCGTGAGCGCGTACTTGATGTCGCTGACGACGGGCATGTGCACGACCTTGTTTTTGTTGATCTCGCTCGGATCAACGTCAATGTGGACAATCGTGCCGTGCTTGCAGAACTCGCTGACCTTGCCGGTGACGCGATCGTCGAACCGGACACCGAGCGCCAGGAGGAGATCGGCCCGATCAACGGCGAAATTCGAGTACGCCGTGCCGTGCATCCCCAGCCAGCGCAAGGAGAGCGGATGCTCCGATGGAATAGCGCCGATGCCCATGATCGTGGTCGCGACCGGGATGTTGGTCTTTTCGGCAAACGCGCGCAGCTCGGCGCTGGCATTGGAGGAGATGATACCCCCGCCGGCATAGATGATGGGCCGCTCGCTTTTCTCGATGAGGCCCGCGATCTCGTTGACGGCAATGGTGCCGATCTTCTTGTCGGGGTTGTACCCGCGGAGATTCACCTTCTCCGGGAAGACCGGGCGACACGTGGACTGCTGGACGTCCTTTGGAATATCAATCCAGACCGGTCCCGGTCGCCCCGTTGTGGCAATGTGAAACGCCTCTTTGACGACGCGCGGGATGTCCTCGACGTTCAGGACGAGGTAACTGTGTTTGACGATCGGCACAGAGACGCCGAAGACGTCGGTCTCTTGGAACGCGCCCTTGCCGATCATGTGCTTCGGAACCTGTCCGGTAATCGCGATGACCGGGACCGAGTCCATGAAGGCGTCGGCGATACCGGTGATCAGGTTGGTCGCGCCCGGTCCGCTGGTGGCCACGCAGACCCCGGCCTTGCCAGTCGCCCTCGCGTAGCCTTCGGCAGCGAACACCTCACCCTGTTCGTGTCGGGGCAAAATGGTGCGAATTTGTTTCGAGCGGGTGAGCGACTGATGCAGCTCCATGCTCGCGCCGCCCGGATAGCCAAACACCACGTCCACGCCCTCGAGTTCCAGACATTTGATCAGAATATCCGCCCCGCGCATCAATGACGGCTCGCTGGTGGCAGGCTTATCGGCGACCGTGGCCTTGGTCTTGGTCGTGGTGCTCATGTTCGAAAATCATACCACCGGCTTGCCGCCAGCATCAACGTCCAAAAATTTATCATGAGGTGTTGACACGGTAAGCGACTTTGCTATAGTGGCACGGCTCGTCCGAAAGGATGAGCACGACAAGCGATTGGTGGCGTAGGGAAGAACTCCGCTGGCTGTTTCAGGGAAACCAGGAAACAGGGCGGGTGTTCTGTCTTTTCGTGTTTTAAGACAAAGCGAGTTGATGGGTGAGACGGAGGATGACGCTTTGCCCACGTAGCTCAGTTGGTAGAGCACGTCCTTGGTAAGGACGAGGTCATCGGTTCAAACCCGATCGTGGGCTCCATCAGTTGTTGTAGCCGCGCTCGGTGAGCGCGCGCCGTCCTCAGCGAGGGCGGCTACAGGATACGAATACGAGAAATAGATATGAGGAGGAGAGATCATGGCCAAAGGTAAATTTGAACGCACGAAACCGCACGCCAACGTGGGTACGATCGGTCACATCGACCATGGCAAGACCACGTTGACGGCGGCGATCCTGCAAGTGCTCAGCAAGCAGGGCAAGGCGGAGGTCAAAAGCTACGCCGACATCGCCAAGGGCGGCACGGTGCGTGACGAAACCAAGACGGTGACCATCGCGGTGGCGCACGTCGAGTATGAATCCGAGAAGCGTCACTACGCGCACGTGGACTGTCCCGGTCACGCTGACTACGTGAAGAACATGATTACGGGTGCGGCGCAGATGGACGGCGCGATCCTGGTGGTGAGCGCGGCGGATGGTCCGATGCCGCAGACCCGCGAGCACATTCTGCTCGCGCGGCAGGTTGGCGTGCCGGCCATTGTGGTCGCCTTGAACAAGGTGGACCTGGTGGATGATCCCGAACTGCTGGAGCTGGTCGAAATGGAAGTCCGCGATCTGTTGAACAAGTATCAATTCCCGGGCGATAAGACGCCCATTGTCCGCATTTGCGCCAGCAAGGCGATGGCGGGTGACGCGGAGGCGGAGAAGGGCATTCTCGATTTGATCAAGTCGGTGGATGAATTCATCCCGCAGCCGACCCGCGAGGTGGACAAGCCGTTCCTGATGCCGGTCGAGGACGTGTTCTCGATCACGGGCCGCGGCACGGTGGCCACGGGTCGGATCGAGCGCGGTCGCGTCAAGGTGAACGAGGACGTGGAAATTGTCGGCTTGCGCGACACGGCAAAGACGGTCGTGACCGGCGTGGAAATGTTCCGCAAGATCCTCGACAGCGGCGAAGCGGGCGACAACGTCGGGTTGCTGCTGCGCGGCATTGAGAAGGATGCGATCGAGCGCGGCCAGGTGTTGGCGAAGCCGGGTTCGATCACGCCGCACAAGAAGTTCAAGGCGGAGGTCTATGTGTTGTCGAAGGAAGAAGGTGGCCGGCACACGCCGTTTTTCAACGGGTATCGGCCGCAGTTTTACTTCCGCACGACGGACGTGACCGGCAACGTGAAGCTGCCGCAGGGCGTCGAAATGGTGATGCCCGGCGACAACGTGAACATAGAAGTCGAATTGATCACGCCGATCGCGATGGAGAAGACGATGCGCTTCGCCATCCGCGAGGGCGGGCGCACCGTGGGCGCGGGGCGCGTGACAGACATTCTTGAATAGGCCATGGCGCGAGAATTGATCACGATGGCGTGCACGGAGTGCAAGGAACGCAACTACGTGTCCACCAAGAACAAGAAACAGGGCCAAACCGGCCGGCTGGAGTTGCGCAAGTTTTGTCCGAGGTGTGGCAAACACGTGACGCATCGGGAGACGAAATAATCTCCGGGCGGCGACACGGCAGTAGCTCAATTGGCAGAGCGGCGGTCTCCAAAACCGCAGGTTGGGGGTTCAAGTCCCTCCTGCCGTGCCAATGGGCGACCCGCAGAGGCGAGCGGAAGAGACAGCAGTGAATCCGATCGAAAAAACACGCGGCTTCCTGACCGAAGTCGTGACGGAAATGAAGCGGTCATCGTGGCCCACCCGCAAAGAGCTGGTGGACTCGACGATCGTGGTCATCGTGTCGATGGTGCTGCTGGGGGTGTTTGTGGCGCTGGCGGACATGGTGTTTTTGAAAATCATCGGGTTGCTGACGGGGACCGCCTAGGAAACGACGACGCATGACGACCCCAACGACGGAGCCGGGTTTTCAGTGGTTTGTGATCCACACGCTCTCGGGCCAGGAGCAGAAGGTCAAAGACTCGATCGAGAAGCGGATGAAAGTGCAGGAGGTCAGCGACCTGATCAAGGACGTGTTGATCCCGACCGAGAAGGTGGCCGAGGTCAAGAAGGGCAAGAAGACGACGAGCACGCGGAAGTTTTATCCGGGCTACATCCTCGTGCACATGAAGTTGCTGGATGAGAAGAACCAGTTGGTGGAACGCGCGTGGTATTTCGTGCGCGACACGCCCGGCATCATCGGGTTCATCGGCGGCGACCGGCCCGTACCGCTGAAGCCGGATGAGGTGGACAGCATCCTCGCGCAGATCGAGGAGCGACAGGAAAAGGTCGCGCCGAAGGTGGCGTTCGAGCGGGGCGAGGCGGTGAAAGTGACCGACGGGCCGTTCCAGAATTTCACGGGGGTGATCGAGGAGATCGACCCGGAACGCGGGAAGTTGAAGATTTCAGTTTCGATTTTCGGGCGCTCGACGCCGGTCGAGTTGGAGTACTGGCAAGTGGAGCGCGGTTAGAGGAGCGATATGGCAGGCAAACCAATTACCGGCATGATCAAGTTGCAGATTCCGGCGGGAGCGGCAAACCCCGCGCCGCCGGTGGGCCCGGCGTTGGGCCAGCAGGGCGTGAACATCATGGAGTTCTGCAAACAGTTTAATGCCGCGACACAAAAGCAGTCGGGGACGATTATCCCCGTCATCATCACGGTCTATAAAGACAAGACGTTCACGTTCATCACGAAGTCGCCCCCGGCGAGCGCGCTGTTGAAGAAAGCCGCCGGCATCGCGACGGCCAGCGCCGAGCCGAATCGGAACAAGGTGGGCAAGGTGACGCGCAAACAGGTGGCGGAAATTGCCAAAACGAAGATGGCCGACTTGAACGCGCGGAGCGAGGAAGCCGCCGCCCGCATCATCGCGGGCACGGCACGCAGCATGGGCATTGACGTGGTGGAGTAGAGGACTTTATGGCGCACGGAAAACGATACAACGCAGCGGCGAAGAAGGTCGAAAACAACAAGGAATACAAGCTGCCGGAGGCGGTCGGCGTGTTGAAGGGGCTGCCGCAGACGAAATTCGACGAGACGGTGGACCTCGCGTTCAAGCTCGGCGTCGATCCGAAACAGAGCGACCAGATGGTGCGCGGCACGGTGGCGTTGCCGCACGGCAGCGGCAAGAAAGTGCGCGTGGCCGTGTTCGCCAAGGGCGCACCGGCGCAGGCCGCGAAGGATGCCGGGGCGGATCATGTCGGGTTCGAGGATCTCGTGAAGAAATGCCAGGAAGGCTGGACGGATTTTGACGTGGCGGTCGCGACGCCCGAGGCGATGCAGGAAGTGCGCAAGCTCGGCAAAGTGCTCGGTCCGAAAGGGCTGATGCCCAATCCGAAGACCGGTACGGTGACCGACGACACGGCGAAGGCGGTAAGGGAAGTCAAAGCGGGCCGGGTCGAATTCAAAATGGACAAGGCCGCCAACCTGCACGTCATCTGCGGAAAAATGTCGTTCGAGCCGAAGGCGATCGAGGAAAACGCGCGGGCGATCATCAACGGCGTATTGCACGCCCGGCCGTCAACGGCGAAAGGGAAGTTCGTTCACACGTGCACGTTGTCGAGCACGATGGGTCCGGGGTTGCGGATTGATTTGCATGAGTTCGTTGCGGCGACCGTAAACTGAGGAGTTTCATGAGACCGGAAAAATCGCAGATGGTCGAGGAGTTGAGCCGGCAAGTCGGCGGTTCGCCGTACGTGCTGTTGACGGATTACACGGGGCTGACTGTGCAGCATTTCAGCGAGCTGCGGAAACGGCTCGCCGGCGCGGCGGCGGAATGTCACGTGGTGAAGAATTCGCTGATGCAACGCGCGTTGGAAGCGGCGAAGTTGCCGAAGGCGAACGGTTCGTTGACCGGCATGACCGCGCTGGTGGTCGGCAAGACGCAGTCGGAGATCACCGCGGTCGCGAAGATTTTGAAACAGTTTGCGAAGGACACCGAGCGGTTGAAAGTGAAGCTCGGGTACATGGGCGCGGAGGTGCTCCAGCCGGCCCAGATTGCGGTGTTGGCGGATTTGCCATCGCGCGACGTGTTACGGGCGCAGTTGATTGGATTGTTGCAGACCCCGGCGACGCGGTTGGCGGTGGTGCTGGCGGCGCCGGCCGGGCAGGTCGCACGCGTGCTGAAGGCGCGCGCGGACAAACTCGGCGAAGCTCAACCAGCGCCGGCAGCGGCAGCGTAGTCAAAACAGAACATCAACAATGGTTCCTCGTCGCCCCAAAAGCTTTCGGGGTGAAACGTCCGCCGGCTGGCGGATGCGACGATACCGGATGAAAGGCAGACATGGCAGCGGACCTGAATGTATTGGTGGAGCAATTGAGCGGATTGACGGTGATCGAAGCGGCGGAGCTTTCGAAGAAGCTCGAAGAGAAGTGGGGCGTCAGCGCGGCGGCCCCGGTTGCGGTTGCGGCCGCGGGTGGCGCGGCCGCCGCGCCGGCAGTGGAAGCCAAAACCACGTTTGACGTGATTCTGAAGGCGGCGCCGGCGGACAAGAAGATTGGCATCATCAAGGAAGTTCGCACCGTGACGAGCCTCGGCTTGAAGGAAGCGAAAGACCTCGTGGAAGGCGCGCCGAAGACGGTGAAGGAAGGCGCGACCAAGCAGGAGGCCGACGAGATCAAGAAGAAGCTCGAGACGGCCGGCGCGACCGTCGAGTTGAAGTAGTTCGGATGTGGAGGGTAGGGGCACGGCCTGCCGCGCCCCTACAGAACCCGGCAGGATGTAGTTGACCGGAGGAACAATGGCTGAACGAAAATATTTCGGGAAACTGGCGGACATTATCGAGCCGCCGCAGATGATCGAGGCCCAGATCCGGTCCTACGAGGACTATCTGCAGAAAGACGTGGCGCCGAGCCGGCGCAAGAACGTCGGCCTGCAGACCGTGATCAAAGAAGTGTTCCCGATCGAGAGCTACGACGGTCAGGCGACGCTGGATTTTGTGGAGTACCAGATCGGCGATTCGAAGCTGTCGTGGCTGGAGTGTCTGCGGGAAGGCATCACCTACAGCGCGCCGTTGCACGTGACGTTTCGGTTGAAAGACGTCAACGGCACGAAGGAGGAGAAGGTGTACATGGGCGAGATCCCGCTCATGACGCAATCCGCCAGCTTCGTGATCAACGGGGCCGAGCGGGTGATCGTCAGCCAGTTGCACCGGTCGCCCGGCATCAGCTTTGAGCAGACGGTGCACACCAGCGGGAAAATCCTGTTCGGATTCCGCATCATCCCGGACCGCGGCACGTGGCTGGAGATGCAGTTCGACCAGAACGACCTGCTGAACATCTACCTCGATCGCCGGCATCGCCGCCGCAAATTCCTGGCGACCTCGTTCCTGCGGGCGCTGGGGTTCAGCACTGACGAACAGGTGCTGAAGCTGTTCTACCAGATCGAAGACCTGAAACTGAAGGAGTTCGTCGCGGGCGAAGAAACGACCAACAAGGTGCCGACCGCCGACGTGATGGACCCCGAGAAGGCGCTGGTGGTGGCGCGCGCGTTCGAGCCGCTGACCAAGACGGTCGCCCGGCAGTTGTTGGAGATGAAGATCGAGAAGATCAAGGTCGTGGACACGTCGGTGGACGACGGCGTGGTCATCAAGTCGCTGAAGAAGGACCCGACCAAGAACGAAGAGGAAGCGCTCAAGGACATTTATCGCCGGTTGCGGCCGGGCGATCCGCCGACGGTGGCCAACGCGCAGGCCTTGATCAAGCGGTTGTTCTTCGATCCGCGCCGGTACGACCTGGGTCGCGTGGGCCGGTACAAACTGAACCAGAAACTGAACCGCAACGCCGATCTCGACAGCCGCATCATCGAGAAGGAAGACATCATCGAGGCGATCAAGTACCTGCTGAATCTGCGCAAGGGCGAAGGTTCGGTGGACGACATCGATCATCTGGGCAGCCGGCGGTTGCGGACGGTGGGCGAGTTGCTCGCCAACCAGTGCCGGATCGGTCTGGCCCGCACCGAGCGCGTCGTCAAGGAGCGCATGACGTTGTTCGACGTGAACACCAGCACGATGACGCCGCAGAGTTTGGTGAACCCGAAGGCGTTGTCGGCGGTGATCCGCGACTTCTTCGGCCGCAGCCAGCTCAGCCAGTTCATGGACCAGACCAATCCGCTGAGCGAGCTGACGCACAAACGCCGGCTCTCGGCGCTCGGGCCGGGCGGTCTCTCGCGCGAGCGCGCGGGGTTCGAAGTGCGCGACGTGCATCCCTCGCACTACGGCCGCATCTGTCCGATCGAGACGCCCGAAGGTCCAAACATCGGGTTGATCAGCGCGATGAGTTTGTACGCGCGGATCAACGAGTTCGGGTTCATCGAGACGCCGTACCGGAAGGTCAAAGACGGCCGGGTGACCGAGCAGGTGGATTATCTGACCGCCGACCAGGAAGAGAACTACGTCGTCGCTCAAGCCAACGCGCCGATCGACGGTCGCGGCCATTACCAGGTGCCGAAAGTGTCCTGCCGGTACAAGAGCGATTTCATCGAAGTCGAGCCGGAGCGGATTCATTACATGGACGTGTCCCCGAAACAGCTCGTGTCGGTGGCGGCCGGTTTGATTCCATTCCTGGAGCACGACGACGCGAACCGCGCGTTGATGGGCTCGAACATGCAGCGGCAGGCGGTGCCGTTGTTGGAGAGTGAAGCGCCGCTGGTGGGCACGGGTTTGGAACGGCGGATCGCGCTGGACTCGAAGGTGTGCATGATCGCCGATGAGTCCGGCATCGTGGCGTCGGTGGACGCCAGCCGGATCATCGTGACCAAGGACGGCGAGTTGCCGGAAGGCAAACGCAAGTTCGTCACCGACCCGGAGAGTCACCTTTGGGTCTATCAGTTGCGCAAGTTCACGCGCTCCAACGCGGCGACCTGTTTCAACCAGAAACCGATCGTCCAGCGGGGCGAAAAAGTGAAGAAGGGTCAGGTCCTGGCCGACGGGCCGTGCTGCGACCACGGCGAACTGGCGCTCGGGCGCAACCTGCTCGTGGCATTCATGCCGTGGTGTGGGTACAACTTCGAGGACGCGATCCTCGTCAACGAACGCCTCGTCAAGGAGGACGTCTATACCTCGATCCACATTGAGGAATTCGAGTGCGGTGCGCGCGACACGAAACTCGGCCCCGAGGAAATCACGCGCGACATCCCGAACGTCGGTGAAGAAGCCCTCAAGAACCTCGGCCACGACGGCGTGATTAGCGTCGGCGCGGAAGTGAAGCCGGGCGACATTCTGGTCGGCAAGATCACGCCCAAGAGCGAGACCGAACTCGCGCCCGAGGAACGGTTGTTGCGGGCGATCTTCGGTGAGAAGGCCGCTGACGTGAAAGACACGTCGCTGACCGTGCCCAGCGGCACGTACGGCATCGTGATGGATGTGAAGGTGTCGGCCCGCAAGGAATCGCAGCGGGAGAGCCTGACGCCGACGGAGTTGAAGCGCCGGCGCAAACACATCGAGGACGATTACAAGAACAAGTCGGGCGAGTTGCGCGAGGAGTTGACCGAGAAACTCTCGAACATCCTGCTCGGCGAAAAAATTCCGTTGGACGTGGTCAACGCCGAGACCGGCGAGATCATCATCCCGGCCAATCGCAAGATCACCAAGACGCTGCTGCGCAAACTGGCGAGCGTCTATGACCACATCGAGATCGATCCGTCGCCGATCCGCATCAAGATTCGCGAGATCATCGGCGAGTTCGAGCACCGCTTCAACGAGCTGGAGATGGAGCGCGAGCGGCAACTGGCCCTCATCGAAAGCGGCGAGGACGTGGACTCGGGCGTGATCAAGCAGGTGAAAGTCTATGTCGCCAGCAAACGCAAGCTTAGCGTGGGCGACAAGATGGCTGGCCGCCACGGCAACAAGGGCGTGATCGCCCGCGTCGTGCGCGAGGAGGACATTCCGTTCCTCGCCGACGGCACGTCCGTGGATATCGTGCTCAACCCGCTCGGCGTGCCGAGCCGCATGAACGTCGGCCAGGTGTTGGAGACACATTTGGGCGTGGCGGCGCGGGCGCTCGGGTTCACGATCGCGTCGCCCGTGTTCGACGGCGTGACCGAAGACGAAATCAACGAGATGCTTGATCAAGCCAAGAAGGCGGAGGGCTACGCCTGGGCGAATCGCACCGGCAAGGTGCGCCTGTACGACGGACGCAACGGCCAGCCGTTCGACCAGGAAGTGGTTGTCGGCTACATTTACATGATGAAACTGGGCCACCTCGTGGCCGACAAGATTCATGCGCGCGCGGTCGGGCCGTACTCGCTGGTCACGCAACAGCCGCTCGGCGGCAAGGCCCAATACGGCGGCCAGCGGTTCGGCGAAATGGAAGTCTGGGCGATGGAAGCCTACGGGTGCGCCTACGCGTTGCAGGAATTGCTCACCGTGAAATCCGACGACGTGCAGGGCCGCACGCGGATTTACGAGTCGATCGTCAAGGGTGACAACACCCTCGAAGCCGGCACGCCGGAGTCGTTCAACGTGTTGATGAAGGAAATGCAGAGTCTCTGTCTCGACGTGCGCGTCGGGAAGAACGGAGGCGAGAAATAACTGATGAGTGTCACGATTACCACCAAAGCGACCGTGGCCATCCCTTCGGTGGCTTCGGCCACCGCCGCGGCGCGGGCGGCGCTGGGCCTGGACAAGACCGGCACGTTCGACCACGTCAGCATCGGCGTGGCGTCGCCGGACACGATCCGTTCCTGGTCGCACGGGGAAGTGAAGAACCCGGAGACGATCAACTACCGGACCTTCAAGCCCGAGAAGGGCGGCTTGTTCTGCGAGCGCATCTTCGGGCCGATTCGCGACTGGGAGTGCAATTGCGGCAAGTACAAGCGCATCAAACACCGCGGCGTCATTTGCGACCGCTGCGGCGTCGAGGTGACGCTGGCGCGCGTGCGTCGCGAACGGATGGGCCACATCGAGTTCGCCGTGCCGGTCAGCCACATCTGGTTCTTCAAATGCATGCCGTCGCGGATCGGCTTGATGCTCGACGTGACCTCGCGCGACCTGGAGCGCATCATCTACTACGAGGATTACATCGTCATTGACGAGGGCAAGACACCGCTCAAGCCGAAGCAACTGCTCACCGAAATGGAGTTCCGCGAAGCGCGCGAGCAATACGGCGACGGGTTCGTCGCGAAGATGGGCGCGGAAGCGGTGAAAGACCTGCTGCAGCGGATTGACCTGCGCAAGCTGGCGACCGAGATCGAGCACGCGCTCGACACCACCAAGAGCAAACAGACCCGCAAGAAACTGGCGAAACGGCTGAAGATCATTAAGGCGTTCGTCGCGACGAAGATGCGTCCGGAATGGATGATTCTGGAAGTACTGCCGGTCATCCCGCCCGACTTGCGTCCACTCGTGCCGCTGGAAGGCGGCCGGTTCGCCACGTCGGACCTCAACGATCTCTACCGCCGGGTCATCAACCGGAACAACCGGTTGAAAAACCTGCTGCAGCTCAAGACGCCGGACGTCATCATCCGCAACGAAAAACGCATGTTGCAGGAAGCCGTGGACGCGCTCTTCGACAATGGCCGGCATGGCCGGCCCGTGACGGGCGCGGGCGGGCGGTCACTGAAGTCGCTGGCCGACATGCTCAAGGGCAAGTCGGGCCGTTTCCGCCAGAACCTGCTCGGTAAACGCGTCGATTACTCGGGCCGCTCGGTGATCGTCATCGGGCCGGAACTGAATCTAAACCAGTGCGGCCTGCCGAAGAAGATGGCGTTGGTGTTGTTCGAGCCATTCATCATCCGCCGGCTGCGCGAGATGGGGTTGGTCCACACGATTCGCTCGGCGAAAAAAATGATCGAACGGCAGTCGCCCGAGGTCTGGGACATTCTGGAAGAAGTGACGCGAGGTCACCCGGTCCTGCTCAACCGCGCACCGACGCTGCACCGGCTGTCGATCCAGGCGTTCGAGCCGCAGTTGATCGAGGGCGACGCGATTCGGATTCATCCGCTGGTGTGCACGGCCTACAACGCGGACTTCGACGGCGACCAGATGGCCGTCCACGTGCCACTGTCGATCGAGGCGCAAATGGAAACGCAGATGTTGATGCTCGCGTCGAACAACATCTTCTCGCCGTCCAGCGGCAAGCCGATCACCACGCCGACGCAGGACATCGCGCTCGGGGTCTATTACCTGACCCACACCGGTCGGCTGAATCGCGGCGGCGAAAAGAAACGGCTGAAGCTGTTCACTGACGCCCAGGAAGTGTTCTTCACCTACGACGAAAACGACGTCCACGTGCACGAGCACATCCGGCTGCGCAACCCGGACTACGGTCGCAAGACCGTGTATGGCGATCCGGCCTCGAAAGTGATCGAGACCACCGTCGGGCGGGTGATCTTCAACGAAATCTGGCCGACGGAGCTGGGCTTCGTGAACCGCGGGGCCAACAAGTCCACACTCGGCGACATCATCTGGCAGTGTTACCGGACGGTCGGTCACCTGCGCACCGTCGAGGTGCTCGACAAACTGAAGGCGCTCGGCTTCGAGCACGCCACCAAGGCCGGCGTCTCCATCGGCGTGGTGGACATGATCGTGCCGCGGGAGAAACAGCAGGTCATTGATGGCGCGTTGAAGGACGTGGGGGAAGTCGAGAAACAGTACCGGCGGGGCATCATCACCGACGGCGAACGGTACAACAAGATCATCGACATCTGGACGCACGCCACCGACAACATCTCCAACGTCATGTACGCCACGATGGAGCACAACGAGGGTCGCCCCGAACTCAACCCCGTTTACATGATGGTCGATAGCAAGGCCCGTGGTTCGCGCCAGCAGATCCGGCAGTTGGCCGGCATGCGCGGATTGATGGCCAAACCTTCGGGCGAAATCATTGAGCGCCCGATTCTGTCCAACTTCCGCGAAGGCCTGACCGTGCTGGAGTATTTCATCTCGACCCACGGCGCGCGCAAAGGACTGGCCGATACGGCGCTGAAGACCGCCGACTCCGGGTATCTCACCCGCAAACTGGTGGACGTGGCGCACGACGTGATCATCCGCGAAGAGGATTGCGGCACCGTCAACGGCATCTGGGTGAAGCCGATTTACGAGGGCGAAGACGAAGTCGTCAAACTCAGCGAACGCATCATCGGCCGCATCGCCGCCGAAGACGTTCTGGATCCGATCACCAAGAAGAAGATCATCAAAGCCAACGCGGAGATCGACGAAGCGGCGGCCGAGTCGCTCAACCGGCTGGGGATGGAGCGCGTGAAAATCCGCTCGGTGCTCACCTGCGACTCGCGCCGCGGCGTGTGCATGATGTGTTACGGTCGCAACCTGGCCACCAGCAAGATGGCCAAGATCGGCGAAGCCATCGGCATCATCGCCGCGCAATCCATCGGCGAACCCGGCACGCAGCTCACGATGCGGACGTTCCATATCGGCGGCACGGCGAGCCAGGTGTTCAAACAACCGCAGATCAAGGCCAAGAACGACGGCGTCCTGCACTATCAGGAAGTGCGCGCGGTCAAACGCACCGAGGGCAACTGGGTCGTCCTCAACAAGAACGGCCAGGTGGTCCTCACCAATTCCGAAGGGCGCGAGCTGGAGCGGTACACCGTGGTCGTCGGCGCGGAAGTCTCGGTCGCCGACGGCGGCTCGGTCAAGAAGGGCGACGTGATCGTGCAATGGGACCCGCACAACGTGCCGGTGCTCTCCGAAATGGCTGGGTCGGTCAAGTTCCACGACATCATCGAGGGCGTGACGATCAAACGCGAGCACGACGAGGCGACCGGTCTGCTCGGCACCGTCGTCATCGAGCACAAGGAAGACCTGCATCCGCAGATCAACATCATCAATGACGCGGGTGAGGTGCTCGCGTTCTACTCGATTCCCGCCGGGGCGCACATCGTGTTGGAAGAAGGCAGCCGCATGCAGGCGGGTGCGTTGCTCGCCAAGACGCCGCGCAAAATGCTCACCACCCGCGACATCACGGGCGGTCTGCCACGGGTCGCGGAATTGTTCGAGGCGCGCCGTCCAAAGGACGCCGCCGAGATCGCCAAGATCGACGGCGTGGTGGACTTTGCCGGCACGGCCCGCGGCAAACGCCGGATCATCGTCAAAGACCCGAAGACCAATGCGGAAGAGGAGCATCTGATTCCGCACTCCAAACATATCATCGTGTTCCGCGGCGATGCAGTGAAGAAGGGCCAGCAGTTGACCGAAGGCCCGGTCGTGCCGCACGAAATCCTCGACGTCTGCGGTCCGCAGGACCTGCAGGAGTATTTGGTCAACGAAGTGCAGGAGGTCTACCGGCTGCAAGGGGTCGAGATCAACGACAAACACATCGAGATCATCGTCCGCCAGATGTTGCGCAAGGTGCGGATCGTCGATCCGGGCGACACGCATTTCCTCTGGGGCGACCAGATTGACAAGGTCCGGTTCGAGGAAGAGAACAAGCGGATCGTGGAGGCGGGCGGCAAGGCGGCCGAGGCCCAACCCGTCCTGCTGGGCATTACGAAGGCGTCGCTGGAAACCGACTCGTTCATCAGCGCGGCAAGCTTCCAAGATACGACGCGGGTGTTGACGGAAGCGGCGACGCTGGGTCGCGTGGATTTCCTGCGCGGGTTCAAGGAGAATGTGATCATGGGTCACTTGATCCCGGCCGGCACCGGCTACTTGAAGCACCGGAACATGAAGCTCATCCCACTGGGCGAACCGGTGGAACCGCCTCAGCCAACGGAGGAAGCGCCGATCGAAGAATTGCCGGCCGCGAGTTGAGGGACAGCGCGAAACCACTTGCGCCCACCGGGGGCGTGTGGTAATTTCGCCGCCCTTCGCGTCTGGGGCACGAGGAAGATTTTTAGTATGCCGACGATCAACCAATTGATCAGAAAGGGACGCCGCACGTTGCGGGCGAGTTCGAAGTCGCCCGCGCTGGCGAACTGTCCCCAGCGCCGGGGTGTGTGTTTGCAGGTCATGACCCGCACGCCGAAGAAGCCGAATTCGGCTCTGCGCAAGGTCGCCAAGGTGCGTCTCACCAACGGCGTGGAAGTGATCGCCTACATCCCGGATGAAGGCCACAACCTCCAGGAACACTCGATCGTGCTGGTGCGAGGTGGTCGCGTGAAGGATTTGCCGGGCGTGCGCTACCACATCGTGCGCGGCACGTTGGATGCCCTCGGCGTCGAGAAACGTCGTCGGAGCCGGTCGAAGTACGGGGTGAAACGTCCCAAGGCCGGCGCCGCGCCGAAACCGGCAGCCGCGGCAGCACCGGCGGCGCCCGCGGCGGCGGCTTGAGGAAAGGTTGAGTCATGCGACGACGCCGAGCCGAGAAACGGGTACGCCAGGCGGACAGCCGGTATAACAGCCAGTTGGTGACCCGCTTCGTCAATTCCGTGATGCGGTGCGGGAAGAAGTCCACCGCCGAGCGGGTGGTGTACGGCGCGCTGGAGCAGGTGAGCACGAAGGTCAAGGACAAAAGCCCCCTGGAGATTTTGCAGGCCGCCGTGGAAAACGTCAAACCGCGCCTGGAAGTGAAGTCGCGGCGCGTCGGCGGCGCGAATTATCAGGTGCCGGTGGAAGTGGCGGGCGGACGGCAGGAAGCGCTGGCGTTCCGGTGGATGATCGATTACGCGCGGGGACGCAAGGGCACCGGCCTGCGCGAGGCGCTGGCGGCGGAGATTTTGGACGCGTCCAATAACACGGGCGCGGCCGTGAAAAAGCGGGAAGACACGCACAAGATGGCGCAGGCCAATCGGGCGTTTGCGCATTACCGCTGGTAGTCCCGAGTCGGAAATCCCCGTGGAGCGGAGGACGGCGGCGGTCTCGTAATTTTTGGCGGAAGGAACATCGTCGTAAACATGGAAGCCGTTTTGGAACAACCGAAAACAACCGAGCCACAGAAGACGCGGTCGGCGGAAGGCCGGCTGGTGTCGCTGGAGCAGACCCGCAACATCGGGATTTGCGCCCACATCGATGCCGGCAAGACCACCACGACCGAGCGCATCCTCTATTACACCGGCAAGGTCTATAAGCTCGGCGAAGTCCACGAAGGCACGGCGACGATGGACTGGATGGAGCAGGAACAGGAGCGTGGCATCACCATTACCAGCGCGGCGACCACGGCCTTCTGGCGCGACCATCGGGTGAACATCATCGACACGCCCGGTCACGTGGATTTCACGGTCGAAGTCGAGCGCAGCCTGCGCGTGCTCGACGGCGCGGTGGCGGTGTTTTGCGCGGTGGGCGGCGTCGAGCCGCAGTCCGAGACGGTCTGGCGACAGGCCAACAAGTACAAAGTCCCGCGCATCGCGTTCGTCAACAAGATGGACCGCACGGGTTCGGATTTCGAGGCGGCGGTGCAACAGATGCGCGAGCGGTTGGCGGCCAACGCGGTGCCAATCCAGTTGCCGGTCGGCCGCGAAGGCGATTTCAAGGGCGTCGTGGACCTCGTGAAGATGCAGGCCACGATCTGGTCGGGCGAGGAACTCGGCGCGAAGTTTGAAGTGGTGGACATTCCCGCCGACATGAAAGAGGCTGCCGCGGCGGCGCACGCGAAACTGGTCGAGGCCGTGGCGGACAAGGACGAGCCGGTGATGGAGTTGTACCTCGAAGGCAAGGAGATCACGGTCCCGCAATTGCAGGCGGCGCTCCGCCGGCTGGTCATTAAGAACGAACTGGTGCCGGTCACGTGCGGGGCGGCGTTCAAGAACAAGGGCGTGCAACCGTTACTGGACGCGGTGGTGGATTACCTGCCGTCGCCATTGGACGTGCCGGACATCGTCGGCACCAACCCGGACAGCAAGGAGTCCGAAACGCGCCGGGCCGACGATCAGGCGCCGTTCTGCGCGTTGGCGTTCAAGATCTGGACCGATCCGTATGCCGGCAAACTCATTTTCTTCCGCGTCTATTCCGGCAGGATCGGGAAGGGCACGACCGTCTATAATCCGCGCAACAACAAGCGCGAGCGCATCGGCCGCCTGCTGGAAATGCACGCCAATCATCGCCAGGAGATCGACGTGTGTTACTCCGGCGACATTGGCGCGCTGGTCGGCCTGAAGAACATCACCACCGGCGACACGATCTGCGACGAAGATCATACCGTCCTCCTCGAATCCATCACCTTCCCCGAACCGGTCATTTCCATGGCCATCGAGCCAAACAGCAAAGCCGACCGCGACAAAATGTCGGCCGCGATGCAACGGCTCGCGGATGAAGATCCGACCTTCCGCATTACGACCAATCAAGAGACCGGCCAGACGATTATTTCCGGCATGGGCGAGTTGCACCTCGACATCATCAAGGACCGGATGTTTCGCGAGTTCAACGTCAGCGCGACGGCCGGCAAGCCGCAGGTGGCGTATCGCGAGACCATCACGAAACAGGCGGAAGCGGAAGGCAAATTCATCCGTCAGTCTGGTGGCCGCGGTCAGTACGGTCACGCGGTCGTGACGGTCGCTCCCGGCGAAAAAGGCAGCGGGATTGTGGTGGAAGACGAGGTTGTCGGCGGCGCGATTCCGCGGGAGTTTATTGGCGCGGTCGAGGACGGCATCGTCGAGGCCGCGCAGACCGGCATCCTCGGTGGCTACCCGATGGTGGACATCAAGATTCAGATCATCGACGGCACGTTCCACGAGGTGGACAGCTCGGAGATTGCGTTCAAGATGGCCGGTAGTTTCGCGTTCAAGGAAGCCGCCCGCAAAGCCGGCGCGATCATGCTCGAACCGATCATGGACGTGGAAGTCATTTCGCCCGAGGAACACATGGGCGACGTGATCGGCGATCTCAACAGCCGCCGTGGCAAGATCAGCCACATCGAGCCGCGCGCGGCGTCCACCATCATTCACGCCACCGTGCCGCTCGCCGAGATGTTCGGCTACGCCACCGCGTTGCGCTCGCTGACCAAGGGCCGGGCCAGCTACTCGATGGAACCGGCGGCGTTTGAGAAGGTGCCGGAAAACATTCTGGCGCAGATTTTGGACAAGAATCCCGGCGGCAAACAGGCGGGACACAGGAAATGAACAACCAGCGCATTCGCATCCGCCTGAAAGGCTACGATCACCGGCTGCTCGACCAATCGGCGCACGAGATCGTCGAGACCGCCAAGCGCACCGGCGCCAAGGTGGCCGGCCCGATCCCGTTGCCGACCGACATCTGGCGGCATTCGGTGAATCGCTCGCCGCATGCGGACAAGAAGAGCATGGAGCAATTTGAGATGCGGACGCACAAGCGGTTGCTGGACATCATCGATCCGACCGCCAAGACCGTGGACGAGTTGAAGAAGCTGAACCTGCCGGCCGGGGTGGACATCACGATCAAGATTTAGTCATGGAACTCCTCGCGAAAAAGATCGGCATGACCCAGTTGTTCGACGCGAAGGGCAATTTCGTCGGCGTCACCGTCCTCGAAGCCGGGCCGTGCACGGTGCTGCAGAAGAAGACCCCGGAGTCCGACGGCTATCACGCGGTGCAACTCGGTTTCGGCGAGCGCAAGGCGATCCGGGCGACCAAACCGCTGGTCGGTCACTGCCAGAAAGCCAACACCGCGCCCGCGCGGTTCATCCGCGAGTATCGCACGGTCGAGCCGGTGGCGTTCAACGTCGGCGACAAGGTCACGGTGAAAGAATTCCAGGCCGGCCAGTTTGTGGACGTGGTCGGGGTGAGCAAGGGCAAAGGATTTCAAGGTGTCGTGCGCCGGCACAAGTTTCGGGGTGGCGACGCGACGCACGGCGCCAAAGGCTGGCATCGACGCTCGGGCGCCATCGGCACGCGCCAGACGCCCGGCCGCGTGATGAAGAACATGAAGATGCCGGGCCACATGGGTCACACCCGGATCACGGTGCAGAACCTCAAGGTGGCGTCGGTGCGGGAAGCGGACAATTTGCTGTTGATCGAAGGCGCGGTGCCGGGGCCGCGCGGCGGGTTTGTGGTCGTCCGGCACGCGAAGAAGAAACTCCTGAAGGCGGCGGCGAAATGAAACTGCCGGTCCTCAATTTGGAAGGTGCCGCCGCAGGCGAAGTCGAGATCGCCGACGAGTTGCTCATCAAGAATGGCAAAGGCACTCAGGCGGTGCATGACGCGGTCATGGCCTACATGGCCAACCAACGACTCGGCACCGCCAAGACCAAGCAGATGGGCGAGGTGGCCGGGACGGGCAAGAAGCCGTGGAAACAAAAGGGCACGGGCCGCGCCCGCGCGGGTTCGTTTCAGTCGCCGATCTGGCGCGGCGGCGCGGTGGTGTTCGGGCCGCGGCCGCGGGATTACTCGTTGAAGATCACCAAGAAGACCAAGGCGCTGGCGTTCCGCAAGGCGCTCTCCGAGCGGTTGTTGGCGGGCGATGTGGTGGTGGTGAACGATTTGAAGCTGGCCAGTCACAAGACGAAAGAACTGGCCGGCATCGTCAGGAAGCTGACCAGCAACAGCCGCAACGCGCTGTTGGTGGCGGACCCAGTCGAGAACAATTTGAAACTGGCGTCCCGCAATCTGCCCGGTGTGCAGGTCGAACCGGCGGACGCGGTGAACGTGTATGAACTGCTGCGCTTCGAGAAGATCGTGGCGACGCAGGGCGCGGTGGAAAAGTTGAAGGGCCGAATCGGGAAATGAAAGACCCCTACAGCGTGGTGAAGACGGTGCGCGTGACCGAGAAAGGGACGATGCTCGGCCAGAAGCACAACCAGTATCAGGTGGTCGTGGACAAACACGCCAACAAACGGGACGTCAAGTACGCCGTCGAGAAGCTGTTCAAGGTCAACGTGACCCGGGTCAACACCGCCCACGTGCGTGGCAAGGCCAAGCGGTTGCGCACCCAGCAGTACGGGTACTCGCCCAGTTGGAAAAAGGCGATCGTCACCCTGAAGGAAGGCGACAAGATTGAATTGCAGTGATCGGTGATCAGTCATGGGCTTGCATAAATACAGACCGTTGACGCCGTCGTTGCGCTGGACGGTGCTCTCGGATTTCTCCGAGGTCACGAAGCATCACCCGGAGCGGAAACTGACGGTGGCCAAACGCCGGACCGGTGGTCGCAACATGTACGGTCGGATGACCTCGCGCGGCATCGGCGGCGGCCACAAACAGCGCTATCGGCTCATTGATTTCAAGCGCGAAAAGATCGGCGTGCCGGCCAAGGTGGAAGCCATCGAGTACGATCCGAACCGCTCGGCGCGCATTGCGTTGGTGCAGTATCAGGACGGCGAGAAACGCTACATCGTCGCGCCGCAGGGGTTGGAGGTCGGGCAGACGGTGATGAGCGGCCCGGACGCGGAGTTGAAGTCCGGCAACGCGCTGCCGTTGAAGAAAATTTTGCCGGGCATGCCGATTCACAACATCGAGTTGCACCGCGGCAAGGGCGGCCAGCTCGTGCGCAGCGCGGCGATGGCGGCCCAGATCACCGCCAGCGAAGGCGAGTACGTGACGGTGAAGCTGCCGTCGGGTGAAGTCCGGTTGATCCACGGCGACTGCTACGCGACGATCGGCCAGGTCGGCAACCCCGACCACATCAACGTGTCGCTCGGCAAGGCCGGTCGCAACCGCTGGTTGGGCCGGCGCGGGATTTCCCGCGGCATGGCGCGCAATCCGGTCGATCACCCGATGGGCGGCGGCCAGGGCAAGAGCAAGGGCGGCGGCGGCTGGCATCACCCGGTTTCGCCGTGGGGCAAACTCGCCAAGGGCGGCAAGACCCGCCGCAAGAAGAAGTATTCGAACGCATTCATTTTGGAGAGAAGGAAAAAGTAAATGGGACGCTCACTGAAGAAAGGCCCGTTCGTGGACGACCATCTGATGGAAAAGGTCGAGGCGATGACGGGCGAGAAGAAGCCGATCAAAACCTGGTCGCGGCGGTCGATGATTATTCCGGAGTTTGTCGGGCACACGTTTTTGGTGCACAACGGCAAGGCGCATCTGCCGGTGTTTGTGACGGAAAACATGGTCGGGCACCGGCTGGGCGAGTTTGCGGCGACCCGCACGTTCCGGGCGCACGGCGCGGCGACGGAGAAGGCCGTGGCCAAGTAGGGGGTCCGCTGACGAGAGTTTGGCTGGGTGTTTTGTTCTTTGGATTGGCACTGCAAGCGCAGGAACCCGCGCCGGTGCTGCTCGATGAGTTGCGGATTGCGGTGGACGCGCTGCGCGCGGAGAACACCCGGCTCAAGGAGGATCTGCAACAGCGCGAAGCGGTGGTCCGGGTGTTGACGGAGAACCTGGCGATTGCCCGCACCGAGAGCGACTTGTTTCAGAAGCGCTGGGCGGAAACCCAGGCGCGGGTGCAAACGCTCGGCGTGGACGCGGCCGGCGACCAGAGCCGGCGACAACTCATCGAGAGCCTGCGGTCGTTGTATCTGGCGGAGGCGGAACGGCAGCGCCTGGTCGGGCAACTGGACCGGCTGCTCGCCGCCGTGCAGACGGGCACGAACGTCACGGCGGAAGCGCAGCAGACACAGCAGTTGCTGGCGGCGTTGCAGCAACCGCCACTGGCGGACGAGGCGGCCGGTCGCGTGAAGCCGAGCCGGGACAACGCGACGGTGCTGGATGTGAATCCCGAATTGCGGGTGGTCGTGTTGAACGTCGGCAGCGGTCAGGACGTGCGGGTGGGGATGCCGTTCCTGGTGTTGCGGGGCGACCGGGTGATTGCGGAAGTGCGGGTGGTCGAAGTGCGCCGCAGTGTGTGCGCGGCCTTGATCGAGCGGGTGGACAAGGACGTGACGCTGGCCGCCGGCGATGTGGCGAAAGTGACGAAAGGTTGAGTACGAAACAATTTATGGACGTGCAGGCAACAACCAAGCAGGTGCGGATGAGTCCGCGGAAAGTGAGCGAGGTGACGCGCCAGATTCAAGGTCTGCGGGCGTCGCAGGCGCTGGAGTTGTTGCGCGCGATCCCGCGCAAGTCGGCCCGGCTGGTGGAAAAGACCTTGCAGTCGGCCATTGCCAACGCGACGAACAACGCGAAGCTGGCGGCGGAGACGTTGCGGGTGAAAGAAGCCGTGGCCAACGAAGGCGTCCGCATGAAACGCTTTCAGCCGAAGGCGCGCGGCAGCGCCGGCCCGATTTTGAAACGGACGAGCCACATCCGCATCGTCCTGAGCGACGGTCAATAAAGAGGTTTATGGGTCAAAAAGTTAATCCCATTGGTTTCCGCGTGCAGGTCACGAAGGACTGGCTGTCGAAGTGGTATGCGGACAAACGCGACTATGCGCCGCTGTTGCTGCAGGACATCGAGATCCGCAAGTACCTCAAGAAGAAGCTGGAGACGGCGGCCGTGCCGAAGATCGGGATCGAGCGGTACGCCAACCGGGCGCGCATCACGATCAGCACGGCCCGGCCCGGGATCGTCATTGGCCGCAAGGGCGCGGAGATCGACAAGCTGAAGGAAGACCTCGCGAAGATGACCGGCAAGGAGATTTACATCGACATCCTCGAGATCAAAACGCCCGAGACGGACGCGCAACTGGTGGCCGAGAACGTGGCGCTGCAACTGGAGCGGCGCATCAGTTTCCGCCGCGCGATGAAGAAGTCGGTCCAGACGGCGATGGAGTTCGGCGCGCAGGGGATCAAGATCGCGTGCGGCGGCCGGCTCGGCGGCGCGGAACTGGCCCGGCACGAGAAGTACCGGATGGGCAAGATTCCGCTGCACACGTTGCGGGCCGACATCGATTACGGATTCGCGGAAGCCCACACGGTGTACGGCAAGATCGGCGTGAAAGTCTGGATCGGCAAAGGCGAGCGGTCACTGAAAGAAATCAAGCCCAGCGCTTCGACGGTCGGCCCGCAACCGGCGGCGGCGTAAGGGAGATGACTGACCCATGGCGTTGATGCCCAAACGAGTCAAGCACCGCAAAGCCCAGCGCGGCAGCCGGTCCGGCACGGCCTGGCGCGGGGCGACGGTGGAATTTGGCGAGTTCGGCCTGCAGGCGCTCGACCGGGCGTGGATCACCGCGACGCAGATCGAAGCCTGCCGGGTGGCGTTGAGCCGGCACATGAAACGGCGCGGCAAACTGTGGATCCGGATTTTCCCGGACCTGCCGATCACGAAACGCCCGCCCGAGACGCGCATGGGCAAGGGCAAAGGGCCGCCGGCCAACTGGGTGGCCGTGGTCCGACCGGGCCGGGTGCTGTTTGAGTTGGGGGGCGTGACCCCCACGCTGGCGCGGGAGTCGTTTCGACTGGCGGCGGCCAAGCTGCCGATCCCGACGCGGTTTGTGGAGCGACGGTAGCGGCCATGAAAGCGAAAGAAATCCGTGAGTTGACAGATGCGGAGGCGCACGCCAAACTACGCGACCTTCGGCAGGAAATGTTCAATCTGCGCCTACAGCAGCAGACGGCGCGATTGGAGCGGCCCAGCCGGTTGCGGGAGTTGCGCAAGGACATGGCGCGGATCGAGACCGTGTTGAGCGAGCGCCGCGTCCAGGCCGCGCCGGCAAAATAGTTTTTAAGATCGTCATGACAGACACAGCAACACCGACAACAACCGCGGCCAAGCGGACGCTGGTGGGTGAAGTGGTCAGCGACAAGATGGACAAAACCATCGTGGTCGAGGTCGCCCGCCGCGTGCGGCACCCGATGTATCACAAGGTGATCACGAAGTATAAAAAGTTCTACGCGCACGACGAGCAGGAAGAGGCCGGACTGGGCGACACGGTGCGGATCGAGGAGTCGCGGCCGTTGAGCAAGCTGAAGCGGTGGCGGCTGGCCGGGGTGGTGACCAAGGCGGTCCAGATTGAGAAAGTCAGCGCATGATTCAGATCCGGACCCATCTGGATGTGGCGGACAATACCGGGGCGAAAGTGGCCTGGGCGATCGGCGTGCTCGGTCACCAGAAACGCTACGCCCGGATTGGCGACGTGATCAAGGCGCACATCAAGGTGGCCGACCCGGACGGCACCGTGAAGAAGGGGGAAGTGGTGACCGCGGTGGTGGTGCGGACGAAATCGGTGTTGCGGCGGGCGGATGGTTCGTATCTTCGATTTGACAACAACGCCGTGGTGATCATTGACGACCAGCATAACCCGAAGGGGACGCGCATTTTCGGCCCGGTCGCGCGTGAACTGCGCGAGAAGGATTTCACGAAGATCATTTCGTTGGCGCCCGAGGTGTTGTGATGAATCGGTTGCACGTCAAAAAGAACGACCTGGTGGTGGTGCTCTGGGGCGAGGAGAAGGGCAAGGCGGGCAAGGTGCTCGCCACGTTCCCGGAGAAGGGCCGGGTGTTGATTGAAGGGGTCAACATCGTCCGCAAAGCGATGCGCAAGACGCAGGACAATCCGAAGGGTGGGATCGTGACGAAGGAAGCCCCGATTGCCGCGGCGAAAGTGATGTTGCAGGAGCGGTATGATCTCCGGCGCAAGAAGCGACCGGAGGCGGCCGCGCCCGCGCAAGGATGAGATGCCGATTCTTCTCGATCATTATCGGAAACAGGTGACCGAGCAGCTCATGGCGAGCGGCCGCTACACCAACAAGATGCAAGTGCCCAGGGTTGACAAGGTCGTGGTCAACCTCGGCATCAATTCCAAGCACGAGAAGGACGTGGTGCAGGAAGCGGAGAAGGAGTTGATGGTGATCACGGGACAGAAACCGATCATTACGAAGGCGCGCAAGAGCATTTCAAATTTCCACGTGCGCGAAGGGATGCCGGTGGGGGCGAAAGTGACGTTGCGGGGGGGGCGCATGTACGAGTTTCTGGAGCGGTTTTTCAACGCGGCCCTGCCGCGCATCCGTGATTTTCGCGGGGTTTCGCCGCGCGGGTTTGATGGACGCGGCAATTTCACAATGGGCGTGCGCGACCAGGCGATTTTTCCCGAGGTCGAGTTGGACAAGGTCAAACACAATCTCGGGATGGACATCACGATTGTGACCACCGCGCAAACGGACGCAGAGGCGAAAGAGTTGTTGAAGCTGATGGGGATGCCCTTCAGCAGCTAAAGGAATCAACCGAAGCCATGGCCAAAGTTTGTTGGGAAGTCAAACAGAAGCGACCGGCGAAATTTCCGTCGCGCCGCTACAACCGTTGTCAGGGGTGCGGCCGGCGCCGGGCATACATTCGCCGGTTTCAGTTGTGCCGGATTTGTTTCCGCGAGCTGGCGACGCAGGGCAAAATCCCCGGCGTGGTGAAGGCGAGCTGGTGACCCGATGAACATTACCGATCCCATCGCCGATATGCTGACGCGGATTCGCAACGCCAACCGCGCGGGGAAGCCGGAAACGGACATGCCCTACTCGCGGCTGAAAGCAGAGATTGCCGTCGTGCTGAAACGCGAGGGTTACATCGCGGATTTTTACGCGGACAAGGCCGTCAAGGCCAAGCCGACACTGAAGGTTCAATTGAAAATGATGGGCAAAGACCGCGCGATCGTCGGCATGCGCCGGATCAGCAAACCCGGGAGTCGCCGCTACGTGAAGGCCGGAGAGATTCCGCGCGTGTTGGGCGGCATGGGGATTTCCATCGTCACAACCTCCCGCGGCGTGATGACCGGCCACGAGGCCCGCAAAGCGAAGATCGGCGGCGAGTTGCTCGCCTACGTGTGGTAGAGGAAACCGAATGTCTCGAATTGGCAAAAAACCCGTGGCGATCCCCGCCAAGACCAAGGTCGCGGTGAACGGACAGGCCGTGAGTGTCGAAGGCCCGAAAGGCAAGCTGGATTTCATCGTGCCGGTGCCGATCAAGGTCGAGGTGAAAGACAACCAGATCGTCGCCAGCACGTCGCAACTGGACCGGCTCGGCAAGTCGCGCTGGGGGCTGACCCGCAGTTTGATCGCCAACATGGTCAAGGGCGTCAACGACGGTTATTCGAAGAAGTTGCTGGTGGAAGGCGTTGGTTTTCGCGCGGCGGTGCAGGGAACGAATCTCCAGATGTCACTGGGGTATTCGCACCCGATTGTGTTCGCGATTCCGAAGACCATCAAAATCACGGTGGTGGACACGGCGGACAAGAAACCGATGATCACCATCGAAGGTCCGGACAAACAACTGGTCGGCGAAGTGGCCGCGCGGATTCGGCGCTTCTATCCGCCCGAACCGTACAAGGGCAAGGGCGTGCGCTACCACGACGAGCACGTCCGCCGCAAGGCCGGCAAGACCGTGGCGACGGGTGGCTAATCATGATTGCGCGAACCCGAACCGAAGGCCGCGCGCGGCGGCACATGCGACTGCGGCAGAAAGTGCGCGGCACGGCCGAGCGGCCGCGGCTGTGCGTCTGCCTGACCGGCAAACACATATACGTGCAGTTTGTCGATGACATGGCCGGGCGAACGCTGGCGGCGGTCAGCACGGTCTCGCCCGAAGCCAAGGGGACCAAGGGCACGGTCGCCGGCGCGAAAAAACTCGGCGCGCTCGCGGCGGAAAAGGCCAAACAGAAAAACATCGTGACCGTCGTGTTTGACCGCGGCGGGTTCCGGTATCACGGCCGGGTCAAGGCGCTGGCGGACGCGGCGCGCGAGGCCGGCTTAAAATTTTAGGTGTTGATTATGGCGGAACGACGCAGAACAGCCAAACCAATCGCGCCGAAAGTGAAGGGGGCGGCACCGGGCAGCCCCGAGGATCTCGACCTGGACGGACAGGCGGGCGAATTGGTCGAGAAGGTGGTCTTTGTGAACCGCTCGGCCAAGGTCGTGAAGGGCGGCCGACGGTTTCATTTCAGCGCGCTGGTGGTGGCCGGCAACCGGCGCGGCCAGGTGGGCTTTGGGTTTGGAAAAGCGAACGAAGTGGCGGACGCGATTCGCAAAGGCACCGAGCAGGCCAAGAGATCGATGGTCCGCGTGAATTTGAAGGATGCCACGATCCCGCATGAAGTGATCGGCCGGTTCGGCGGCGGCATGGTGCTGCTGCGGCCCGCATCGGCGGGAACGGGCGTCATTGCCGGCGGCAGCGTCCGGGCCGTGATCGAAGCGGTCGGCATCCGGGATGTGCTGACGAAGTCGCTCGGCTCGAGCAACGCGGTGAACGTGGTAAAAGCCACGCTCGACGCCCTGGCGCAGTTGCGGCCGCGCGAGGAGATTTACCGCGTCCGCGGCCTGGCGAAAACCCCGACCGTGGTCGCGGCAGGAACGAACTGACATGACGATGCGCTTGCACAATTTGCAGCCCCGGCCCGGCGCGAAACATCGCACCAAACGGCTGGGGTGTGGCGACCGGTCGGGGCACGGCAAGACCAGTGGGCGCGGCGGCAAAGGCCAGACCGCCCGCTCGGGCGGCTCGATCCGGCTCGGATTTGAAGGCGGCCAGATGCCGTTGCTGCGTCGGATTCCGAAGCGCGGTTTCAACAACGCGGCGTTCCGGACGTACCTGGCAACGGTGAATGTGGGGCAATTGAACGTCTTTGCCGATGGGGCGACGGTGACACCGGAAGCGCTGGTCGCACAAGGGGTGCTGAAGAAACTGTTGGAAGGGGTGAAGATTCTCGGCGACGGCGAGCTGCAGAAGAAGCTCACGGTGAAGGCCCAGGGCTTCAGCGCCGCCGCGCGCGAGAAAATCACCAAGGCCGGTGGTGTGTGTGAAGTGTTGCCGTTGCCCGGCATCCGTCACCAGCCCGCTCCGTCAACCGCGGCGAAGTGATGTTTTCCGCCTTCCTCAATAGCTGGAAAATCCCGGAGTTGCGGCAGCGGCTGCTGTTCACGCTGGGCATCATCGCGATCGCGCGGGTGGGCGCGAATATTCCATGTCCCGGCGTCGATCCCAGCGCGCTGAATGCGTACATCGCCGACATCGAAAGCCGCACGGGCGGGGCCGGCTTCCTCGGCTTGGCAAATCTCTTCACGGGCGGCGCGCTCCAGCAGTGCGCGGTGTTCGCGCTGGGCGTGATGCCGTACATCACGGCGTCGATCATCATGATGATGTTGACGGCGGTGATCCCGGCGCTGGAACGGCTCAAGCAGGAAGGCGAAAGCGGCCGGGCGCGCATCATCCAGTACGGCCGGTATCTGACGATCGGGGTCTGTCTGATCCAGGGATTTTTTCTGGCGAAAGCGTTCGAGCATCCGGCCAAGTTGTTTCAAAAATTTACCGGCACGTTGGTGGCCAATCCCGGCATCGCGTTCGAATTGTTGACGGTGGTGACGATCACCAGCGGGACGATCCTGTTGATGTGGTTGGGCGAACAGATCACCGAGCGCGGCATCGGCAACGGCATGTCGATCATCATCACGGTGGGCATTGTGGAACGGTTGCCCCGGGCGGTGTACGACGCGTGGCGGATGTTTTTCCCGGGCGCGGGCGTCGATAGCGAGTTCAACATTCTCCACGCGGTGCTCTTGCTGGTGATGTTGTTTGGTGTGATCGCCGGTGTGATCGCGATCACCCAGGCGCGGCGGCGCATCCCGGTACAGTATGCGCGGCGGATCGTGGGCAACAAGATGATGCAGGGCGGGCAGCAGTTCATGCCGTTGCCGGTCAACTACTCGGGCGTGATGCCGATCATTTTCGCCCAGGCGATTCTGCAGATTCCGGCCTGGATCTTCGGGATGTCGCAGTCCAACGCAATGCAGCGGTTTGCGCGGAACTTTTTCGAGGGCGAGGTGGTGTATCTGACGTTGTACGGGGTGATGATTCTGGCGTTCTCGTATTTCTGGGTGGCGATCCAGTTCAACCCGCTGGAGATCGCCGACAACCTGAAGAAGTACGGCGGTTACGTCCCTGGCGTGCGGCCGGGCAAGCCGACGGCCGAGTATTTGAACTTTGCGATGACGCGGATCACGCTGGCCGGCTCGATCTTTCTGACGGTTATCGCGGTGATTCCGTACATCCTGTCGCACAATCTGAAGATTCCCTATCTGACGGCGAGTTTTTTTGGCGGGACGAGTTTGTTGATTTGCGTGGGTGTGATGTTGGACACGATGCGGCAGGTCGAGTCGCACCTGATCATGCGGCATTACGACGGCTTCCTGCGCAAGGGCCGCTTGCGCGGGCGACGGTGACGTGAGTCACCGGCTGGTGCTCGTCGGGCCGCCGGCCTGCGGGAAAGGGACGCAGGCGGCGGCGTTGAGCGCCACGTTGCAGGTGGCGCACGTGTCCACGGGACAAATGTTTCGCGACGCGATACGCGTCGGCGGTTCGCTCGGTGAGGCGTGCCGCCCGTTCATTGACAAAGGACGACTGGTGCCAGACGAGATCGTCGTGGCCGTGGTCGCGCAATGGCTGGTCCGGCGCGGCGATGACCCGGAGTTTATCTTGGACGGGTTTCCGCGGACGCTCCCGCAGGCGGAGGCGTTTGACCGGATGCTCGCGCTGGCCCGGCTGGGGTGGCCGCGGGTGATCCTGCTGGATGTGCCGGCCGAGGAAACCGTGCGCCGGATCGGCGGACGGCGGGGTTGCGAAAACTGCGGGGCGTTGTATCATGTGAGCTTCGACCCGCCCCGGCAGGCGGGCGTGTGCGACCGTTGCGGCGGACGGTTGACCCAGCGGGCCGACGACACCGAGGAAACGGTGCGGGAACGGTTGCGGGTTTACGAGCGCCTGACGCTGCCCGTGGTGGAACATTACCGGCAGGCGGGCGCGCTGCAGCGGGTGGGCGGGATGCAGAGCAAGAGCCGGGTGTTTGCGGAACTGTTGAGGATGGCGCGGGCGTGAGCAACGTCAAGTCGGCAAAAGAAATCGAACGGATGCGCGTCTCCTGCCGCGTGGCGGCGGAGATCTTGCAGGCCGTGGCGGCGCGCGTGCAACCGGGCGTCACGACCGCGGAACTCGACCAGTTCGCGGGCGAGTTGATCCGGCAGGCCGGCGGGAAGAGTCCGTTCCTGGGATACAAAGGGTATCCCGGCAATGTGTGCGTGTCGGTGAACGATGAAGTCGTGCACGGGATTCCGGGCAAGCGCCGGGTGCAATACGGCGATATCGTGAGCCTCGACGTGGGGATTATTTTGGATGGGTTCGTGGGCGACAATGCGACGACGGCCAGCGTCGGCGTGCTCGACCCGCGGACGCAGGAGTTGTTGCAGGTGACGGAGGAGGCATTGTACGCGGGCATCGCCGTGGCGCGGACCGGGAAGCGCGTGGGCGATATTTCGTGGGCGATCCAGTCGTTGGTGGAGAGTCGGGGATGTTCGGTGGTGCGGGAGTTTGTGGGCCACGGCGTGGGCCGCAAGATGCACGAGGAGCCGCAAGTCCCGAATTTTGGCCGGCCCGGGGAAGGGCCGAAGTTGAAGCCGGGGATGACGTTGGCGATTGAGCCGATGGTCAACGGCGGCACGGCGGAAGTGGTGATGTTGAAGGACGGTTGGACGGTGGTGACCGCCGACCATGCGCCGAGCGCGCATTACGAGCACACGGTGCTGATTACGGACGGTGAACCAGAGATTTTAACGTGGCTAAAGAAGACTGCATTCGAGTCGAAGGCACGGTAGTGGAGTTGTTGCCCAACACGATGTTTCGGGTGGAGTTGCCGAACAAGCATCGGATTCTGGCGCACATCTCCGGCAAGATGCGGTTGCATTTCATCCGGCTGATGCCGGGCGACAAGGTCACCGTGGAAATGAGCCCGTACGATTTGAGCAAGGGCCGGATCACGTTCCGGCAGAAGTAGGACGGACATGAAAGTAAAACCATCAGTGAAACGATTGTGTGAACGCTGCAAAGTGGTGCGGCGCCGAGGCGTGGTGCGGATCATCTGCACCAACCCGCGGCATAAACAACGGCAAGGGTAAGGAGTCGTCATGGCACGAATCATCGGCGTCGAAATTCCCGACCAGAAAAAGGTCGGCATCTCGTTGCGCTATATTTACGGCATCGGGCCGACCACCGCGCTGCAGGTGTGCGAGAAGGCGGGTGTGGACCCGAATGTCCGCGCCAAAGACCTCAACGACGAACAACTGTCGCATCTGACGACCGCCCTGCAGGGCTACCGGATCGAAGGCGATCTGCGCCGCGAAGTCCAGACCAACGTCAAACGTCTCATGAGCATCAACTGCTACCGCGGCGTCCGTCACAAGAAAGGGCTGCCCGTCCGCGGCCAGCGGACCTCGACCAACGCGCGCACCCGCAAAGGCCCGCGCAAGACCGTCGGCGTTGTCCGCAGCAAGGACGCCAAGACCGGCAAGGTGTAACCACCGCATTGAAGGAGCACGATGGCTGACGAAGCAAAAAAGAAGACCGCCGCCAAACCCGCCGATCCGAAGGCGGAGGCGAAGGAACCGAAGGCACCCAAGGACGCCAAACCGCAGGCCGCCGCCAAAGCGGAGGCGCCTGCGGCCGCCGCGGCCGCGCCGGCCGCTGCACCCGCGGCAGTGCCCGCGACGGCGGCCGATGTGTTGGCGGAAGGCGAGGCGGCCAAGAAGGTCGTCAAAGCCAAGCATAGCAAGAACGTGATCCAGGGCATCGCCCACATTCTGGCGACGTTCAACAACACCCAGGTCTCGATTACCGATTTGAAGGGTCGGGTGATTGGCTGGTCGAGCGCCGGGCGGGTGGGGTTCAAGGGGTCGCGCAAGAGCACGGCCTACGCGGCGCAGTTGGTGGCGCAGGACGCGGCCCGGCAGGGGATGGCCCACGGCCTGAAGGAAATCGAAGTCTGGGTCAAAGGTCCCGGCAGCGGTCGCGAGGCGGCGATTCGCGCGTTGCAGGCCATCGGTCTGGAAATCACGGTGATCAAGGACGTGACACCCGTCCCGCACAACGGTTGCCGGCCCCCGAAACGCCGGCGGGTATAAATTTCGAGCACCAGTAGGAGTCAAGCATGGCACGATACACAGGACCACGAGTTCGCATGAGTCGGCGTTTTGGTCAGCCGATCTTTGGGTCGAGCAAGTATCTGGAGCGGCGGGCCTATCCGCCCGGCATCCACGGACCGAAGTCGCGACGCAAAATGAGCGACTACGCAGTCGGCCTGGCGGAGAAGCAGAAGCTGCGTTACCAGTACGGGCTGATGGAGCGGCAGTTTCGCCGGATGTATGAAATGGCGTTGAAGAAGCGCGGCGTGACCGGCGAGACGCTGATGCAACTGCTGGAAACGCGGTTGGACAACGTGGTCTTCCGCATCGGCTTTGCGACGACGCGGCCATTTGCCCGGCAACTGGTCTCCCACGGCCATGTCCGCGTCAATGGCCGCAAGGTTTCGTCGCCCTCGTTCAACGTGAAGCCCGGCGACCTGGTCGATGTCAAGGAAACCGCCGTCACCAAGCAGCTCGTCGGCAAGAGCCTGGAGTCGGCGCAGATCCGGCCCGTGCCGGAATGGATCGGGTTCAACCGCGACGCGTTGCGGGCGCAGATCGCGCGGTTGCCGTCGATGGACGAGATTCAGCCGATCGTGGACCCGCAGTTGATTGTCGAATTTTATTCTAGATAAACCAACGCATCGAAGTGAGTTGTCGGTCCGCGTTTCTAGGGCGCGGGGAACCCAACTCAGGAGGAGTCCCATATGCCTGTTCGTCTCGGGCGGTTTGAAATGCCCAAACGGTTGGTGCGCGAGGATGACACCGCGACGCCGACCTATGCCAAATTCATTGCCGAGCCGTTTGAAGCCGGCTACGGCCACACCGTCGGCAACTCGATCCGCCGGGTGCTGTTAAGCTCGCTGGAAGGCGCGGCCGTCAGCTCCGTCAAGATCGAGGGTGCGCCGCACGAGTTCACCACCGTGCCCGGCGTCGTCGAGGACGTCACCGACATCGTCCTGAACCTCAAGAAAGTGCTCCTGAAATCGCACTCCCGCGAGGCGCACACCTTGTATCTGTCCGCCAACAAGGAAGGCGCCGTCACCGCGGCGGACATCAAGAGCGATCAGGTCGTCGAGGTCATCAACCCCGACCAGCACATCTGCACGCTCGACAAGAAAATGCGGTTCGAGGCTGAATTGGAGATCAAGGTCGGCCGCGGGTTCTGTCCCGCCGAGGAAAACAAGAAACCCGAACAGGCGATCGGCATCATCGCCATCGACTCGTTGTTCTCGCCCGTGCGGCGGGTCCGGTACTCGGTGAGCGACACCCGCGTCGGGCAGCGCACCGACTACGACAAACTCACCGTCGAAGTCTGGACCGATGGCCGGATCACCCCGGAAGACGCGATGGTGCAGTCGACCAACATCCTGCGGCATCACCTCGACGTGTTTTGCGATTACGACAAGAATCTGGTGATCGAATTCGAGGAGAGCACCGAGACGGTCAGCGCCGAGCAGCAGAAGCTGAAAAAGATTCTCAACATGAGCGTCAACGAGATCGAACTCAGCGTCCGCGCCGCCAACTGCCTCAACAACGCCAACATCACCACCGTCGGCCAGTTGGCGATGAAGACCGAGCAGGAGATGCTCAAGTACCGCAACTTCGGCAAGAAATCGCTCAACGAAATCAAAGACAAACTCGCCGCGCTCGGGCTGACGCTGGGCATGAAGTTCGACGTGGCCCTGCTGGAAGCGCCGGCCGACGCCGCCGTCGAGAAACTCCTCGAAGCTCCGGCCGAGGCTGAGAAGAAATAGCCATGCGCCACCGCAAACGAACGGCCAAGCTGGGCATGAAATCCCAGCACCGACGCGCCACGCTGGCGAACATGGTGTGCAGTCTCATCACGCACGACCGGATCACCACCACCATCGCCAAGGCCAAGGAAGCCCGGCGCTACGCCGACAAGATGGTCACGCTGGCCAAGAAAGGCAGCCTGCACCATCGCCGGCAAGCCCTGGCCTTCCTGCGGCAGAAACCCGCGGTGAAAAAGCTCTTCGCCGAACTCGGCGTCCAGCACGCCGACCGGGCCGGCGGCTACACCCGGATCATCCGGCTGGGCGCGCGTCACAGCGACGCGGCCGAGATGGCCATCCTCGAATGGACCGGCACCGCCGCCGCCCCGGTTGAGAAGACCGAAAGCGCCGAGAAAACCGAAAAGAAATAGCCGGCCGCGTCATGGCGAACCGGCGTCAATACCGCCGCGTGAGTTCGGCGTGGCGGGGTGTGAGAACGAAGCACAGACACAGGAGACGTGATCCCAGCGTCAGCCTATGGGGAAGTCCGTTCTTCATTTTCTGGTTTATGGATTTGGTCGGGTCTTCCTGGCGCTGCTGGCGCTCCTGCCCTTCTCGACCGTCTGTTCGCTGACCCGATTGATCGCCAGGGTGGGTTATCGGGTGATGGGGCGGCGCCGCCGGATTGCCCGCGAAAACCTTGATCGGGCCTTCGGCGACGAACTGTCACGGGACGAGAAAACGCGGCTGGCCGTCGCGTCGTTTGAAAGCATGGCGGTCTCCCTCGTGGAACTTCTGTCCGTTGCCCGGATGCTCCCGCCGGCCGCGGAGCGGATGCAGTTGGAGGGCCGGGAACATCTGGAGCAATCCTTCGCGCAGGGCCACGGCGTCATCCTGGCGATTTCACATCTTGGGTCCTGGGAGTACCTGTCGTTCCTGCCGTATCTGACCAACCACCGTTGGTCGGTGATTGTTAAAGCGATCCGCAATCCCTATTTCGACCGGCTGATCAACCAGAGCCGAAGAAAGATGACCGTCAATCCCATCCACAGTTCCGGTTCCATCAAGGGCGTTCTGCGCGAGCTGAAGAAGAACCATGGCGTCGGCATTCTGATTGATCAATGGGCGGGAGAGGGAGGAATCTGGACGGAATTCTTTGGCTGCCCCACCTCGACCACTTCCATTCCGGCGCGATTGTCCGTGGCGATGGGATCGCCGATCCTGCCGGCATTCTGCCTGAGACAAGGCACGGGCCGGTACCTGATTCGCATCTTGCCAGCCGTCGTGGTGGATCGGGCGCAGCCGGATTGGGAGCACGCCTCCATGGTCAAGCTCAATGCCATCTTGGAAACGCAGATCCGTCTCCACCCCGAGCAATGGACCTGGGGACACCGACGCTGGAAAGCCAAACCCCCGGACTTGAGGGTCACCACGAACAGGACTGAAGGGTCAGTGTGACGCCGCCTGCAAGACCCGGATGACATCGGTGGTCGAGCCGGGGGACATGAGGTAGAGGCCGTCCCAGCCTTCGCGGCGGACCCACTGGATCTCCTCGGCGGCGATGTCTTGACCGGCCTTGGCTTGGTCGGCGGGGTTCTCGTATTGGGCCAGGCGGTGGAGGACTTCCGCCGGCACGACCACGCCGGGGATTTGCGTCATGCGCTGGGCGTGGTCGAGGTTGCTGAGGATCATTACGCCCACCAGAAACGCGCACTGGTCCCGGTATTTCACCAGCACCGCCAGCGGTTCGTGATGGAAGGCGGGTTGGGTCATCACGTAGTCCACGCCGTTGGCGATTTTCTGCTCCAGCCGCTCCAGTTCGCGCTTCTGGTTCAGGGCTTCCGGTTCGAAGCCGGTGCCGATGGTGAAATGGGTGCGCGGGTCGGCGTGTTTGCCGAGCGGACTGCCGCCGAAATCCACGCCGGCATTCAGACCGGAGTGCGCCAATCGGATCATCGCGACCGAGTCCACGTCGAACACTCCGCTGGAGCGAGGGTAAGTGGGCGACATCTTCGGGGGATCGCCGGTGATGAACAGCACATTATGGATGCCGGTCGCGTGATAACCGACCAGCCGGCTCTGCACGCCCATCAAATTCAGGTCGCGAGCCGTGAAATGCGGAATCAACTCCAGCCGGTCGGTGCTCCAACCTAACCGATGCCGGATGACCTGGATGAAATCGCCGGGCGGCATCAGTGGGATGCCGCGGGAGCCATCGGTGAGGTCCACCGCGTCCGCCAGACCGCTCGCGGCCAACTGATCGATGAACTCGATCTTGGACCCGGAGACTTTGCCGTCGGTCCCGCGCGGCGGCAGCACCTCCACACTGACGACAAACTGACCGTCAATCAACTTCCGGGAAAACGGACCGTTGCCCCGTTTCTCAGCATCGCCGACGGGTGGCAGCGCGGCGGCGACGGTTTGGACGCGCGCGCCGCGTTCCCCGGCTTGCCGGGCATGAAGATAGTTGTGCATCTCCTGGATGTGCGGGGGATGCATTTCGCAGCAGCCGCCGATCAGCCGGACACCCTGATCGGCGAAACTGCGCGCCAGTTTGCCGACGTACTCGGGGTTGACGTAACTCATGAACCGGTTGCCGATGCGCTGGAAGCCGCCGCCGTTGGGCATCGCCGAGAGCAGAATCTGCCCCGCGCGCACCGCCGGGCTGTCTTTCACCGCCTCGACGAAGGCGGTGGCATCCCACGGCGCGCAGCAGTTCACGCCGGTGACCGCCACGCCGCTATCGCGCATGCGATTGACGAAGGTGACCGGATCAAATTCCGCCAGGTCTCCGGTGCTGGTCGAGTGGATGGTCATCTCCGCGATGATGGGCGGTGCGCCCAACCGGGAGCGGATGAGGTTGATGAGCGCCGCCAGTTGCTCCAGCGAACTGAACGTTTCCAACAGGAACGCATCCGGTTTCGCTGCGACCACGCTCTCGATTTGCTCCTGGTACGTTTCCTCGACGATCACCCCGGCGGGACCGATCGAGGCCGCCACAAAGAATGGCCCGGGATCATGGCGTTGGGCTTGGAACTTCGCAATCGCCTCGCGCGCCACCCGGACGCCCGCCTGGTTCAACTCGGCCACGCGATGCTCCAAGCCGTACTGTCGCAACGTCAGCCGGTTGGCGCCGAATGTGTTGGTCTTCAAACACCGCGCGCCCGCCGCCAGATAGGAGAGGTGCACATCGAGGATCAGCTCGGGCCGGTCAACGTTGAACGATTCGTAGAAATGGTTGGTCTCCGACAGCCGGCCCGTGCGCTCGAACAACAGCGATCCCATCGCCCCATCCGCCAGCAGCGGTCCCGCTTTCAGTGTGGTGAGGAAATCGGTCATCGCGCGGCGAATATACCCGGAAGCATTCACACCAGACAACGGTATTGTAGTCGTGGGCGCTGACCGCGGCGGGTCCGGGGAATCTCACCACCCGCGACCCTGAGTCCGCAGAGAGTTCTCAACCGCGGATGAACGTTTACCACGTTCCACCGTGGCCGCAGCCGTGCGCATACTCCACGGTGGACACTGAAACAGCGCCGGTGGTAGAAATAGCCGCGGAGCAGACCGGCGTGCCAGAGATCAGCCGATTCTATGGGATTGTGATTGGCATGTTCTTCGACGAACATCGACCGCCCCACTTTCATGTCCGCTACGGTGAGCATGAGGCGGTGGTTCGCATCAGCGACTTGACGGTCACGCACGGCTCGCTGCCGCCACGGGTGTTGGGGTTGGTGGTCGAATGGGCGGCCAAACATCGCCAGGCCTTGCTCAAGAATTGGGATGCAATTGAAACGGGCCACCCAATCCGTAAGATTGCGCCGTTGGAATAGGAAATCGAAAATCATGTATTGGAGTGTTGTCTCAGCGAAATACCTCGACGGCTACCGGCTGCAAGTCGAGTTCGAGGATGGCAAATCCGGCGTCGTGGACCTGGAGCCGCGCTTGCGTCGGGGGCCGGTCTTCCGCCGGCTGCTGGATGTGGCAACGTTCAAACAGTTCCGCATCAATCCCGACTTTGGCGTCATCTGCTGGGGCGACGACCTCGACATTGCGCCGGAGACGCTTTACGAACAGGCCACGAAGCGCAAGCCGCTCCAAGTGGCCGAGTCGCCCGGCAAGTACGCCCCGAAGCGGAAGAAGTGAACCGCCGCGACGCTGAGTCCGCAGAGTTTTCGTAACCACGAATGGACGCCAATCCCCGCGAATCCTTGGAGGGCCTCGCTTGCTCCTCTGCGAAGTACTCCGCTACGAAACACGAGCCGTCGAGGCCGCAGCCGGTATCCGTGCCATCAGTGAAGCCGAGTCCGCGAGACCTGCCAGGCAAATCCGTGGTCACCCCCCAGGCCGAATAATGGCATTTTCCACTATGGACACGGCAAGGGCGGCGGGTGTACAAAAGGCCGGGCGGAGAAGCAGTCTACTCACCCCGGTCTAGCAGCCTGTCGGGCTTGATTTGAGAGTTTTTTTGAATTGAAGGGTGCGCTGTTGTGTCTGAAAGACATGCCAGCACGTCTCGTCAACATTGACCGCGATACCCCACTGCTGTTGCCGCCCGATTTGCGGCAGTGGATTCCCGATGACCACCTCACCCACTACGTTCTCGACGCCGTCGAGAGCCTGCCGCTGACCACGTTACGCGTCAACGAACGCGGCACAGGCGATGAACAGTTCCCGCCCCGCATGATGCTGGGCTTGGTGATCTACGGCTACGCCACCGGCACGTTCAGTTCCCGCGCCATCGAACGCGCCACCTTCACCGACGTGGCCGTGCGCTTCCTGAGCGGCGACACCCATCCCGATCACGACACGATCTGCGAGTTTCGCCGGCAGAACGGGCCGGTGTTGACCGAAAGCTTTGTGCAGGTGCTGGAAATGGCGCGAGAATTGAAGCTGCTGAAGTTCGGCCAACTCACGCTGGCCGCCGACGGCACGAAAGTCCTCGCCAACGCCAGCCAACACCGCGCCGTCAGTTATCAGCGGGCCGGCGAACAGATCGAACTCTTGCGCCAGGAAGTGGATCAATTGCTGGCCAAGGCGGAGCAAGCCGACAGTGCCCCGTTGCAGGACGGGCTGACGATTCCCGCCGAGATCGCCCGGCGTCGCGACCGCGTGGCGAAGTTGGCAGCGGCGCGCGTCGTGATCGAGGCACGCGCCCGGCAACGCGCCGCGCAGGAACAGCCGGCCTACGAAGCGAACCAAGCCGACCGCGCCGCCCGGCGCGCCCGGGGTGAACGCGTGCGTGGACGCGCGGCGCAGCCGCCGGCGGCCACGCCGGCCCCGAAAGACCAATTCAACTTCACCGATCCGGAAAGTCGGATCATGAAAGCCGGCACCGGATCGCCTTTTGAACAAGCGTACAACGCGCAAGCGGCGGTGGAAACCGACAGCCGGTTGATTGTGGCGGCGCGGGTGACCGACGCACCGAACGACAAAGAGCAGTTGGTGCCGACGTGGCAAGCGGTGCCGGCCCCGGTGCGCGAACACGTCGCGGCGGTGCTGGTGGACAACGGTTTCTACAGTGCGGCGGCGGTGGCGGCGGTGGAAGCCCACGGCGGCCCGACGGTGTACGCGGCGGTGGAGAAAACGGGCCATCATCGGCGCGTGGCCGACTTGGAACAGCGGTCCGAACCGCCACCCCCGCCGGCGAGTGCGGGTCTCGTGGAACAGATGCGGCATCGGTTACAGACCCAAGCGGGGCGGGCGCTGTATCGGCTGCGGCAGCAGACAGTGGAACCCGTCTTCGGGATCATCAAGGAGGCACTGGGCTTTCGGCGGTTCTCGCTGCGGGGGCTGGCGGGGGCGGAGTTGGAATGGACGTTGGTCTGTCTGGCGTACAACCTCCGCCGATTACATCGGCTGCAAGCGGCAGCCGCCTGAAAGGGCCGCCGACCGGCGGTGTGTCCTACGCGTGACGCCAGCAAAAAGCGTGTTTGAAATCCTGATGATCGATCAACCAGCCCGATTGCTGGAAATTCCGTCGCGCTAACTCCGACAGGCTGCTAGCCGATAATCAGCGGGAATCGCAGAACAATGCCGTCGAGCCAACGCGCTAGCGGGCGTGGCTCACGGCTGATGTGCGGCATGAGGATGGGCAGGTTTCCGTTTCGGTGGCCTTCAGACAGTAGATTTACCATCTCGGTTCAAAATGAGGCACTGCCGTGTTATGCTGGCCGCTCGTGAAACGGTTCGTTCTGCTGGTGTGGTTGACGGCGCGGGTGGTCAGTGCGGGGGAAATCCAGATCGGCGTTGAGTATGCCATGCCGGGGATGGCGGAGACGTTGGCCAAGCTCGGCGTGCCGGCGTTGCTGCCTTGACTCGGGCGGGTAAAAGCAGTTTGATGGCGACCAGTGCAGGGAGGTCGTAACAACCTTAACCCATAATTGGGAGGAGGCTCGCGTCATGGAAGAAGCGGTCTTGGTTTTCTTAGGACTGATCATCGTTGCGATCGTGAACTTTCTGGGGTTCCGGCAGGTCGTAAAGACCCTCCAGGAAACGCGCAAGTAACCTGGCGCGGGCATCCCGATTGTTGAGCACCGGCCAGTCTCACCTTGTCGATACAAGCATGAAACACTGGGGCTGGCGGCGGTGGCTGATTGTTCCCGTTTGGCTGTTCTGGACGGGCGCGGCGGTGGCCGAACCGGCCGCAGTCGCGACCAAGCGCCCGTTTCTCTGGAAGGTCCAGTCCGACCGCGGGACGGCGTATCTGTTCGGCTCGCTGCACGCCGCGCGTCCCGAGATGTACCCGTTGGACGAGCGCATCTACCGCGCGTTCGACGATTCCGACAAGCTCGTCCTGGAAGCCGACATCTCTGGCGAGAAAGTCTTCGGGATGGCCGGGCAGATGTTGGCCAAGGCCATGTATCCGGCCGGGGACAGCGCCGAGAAACATCTGTCGCCCGCCACCTTCGAGCAACTCCAGGCGCGCTGTGCGAAACTGGGATTGCCGGCGGCGCAGTTCAAACCCTGGTTTCTGGCGATGATGCTGGAGGCGTTGGCCCTCGAATCCGCCGGCATGGGCATGCAACACGGGATGGAACTGCACTTCCTGGCCCGCGGCCAAGGCCGCAAACCGATCCTCGAACTGGAAGGCGCCAACGCCCAGATCGACATGCTGGAAAGTCTCACCGACAAGGAGCAGGATTTGTTTCTGAAGCACACCCTGGAGAGTGTGGACAAGCTCGGCGAGGCGCTGGAGCAGATGTTGGCGGCGTGGAACGCGGGCGATGACCAGCAACTCGACAAATTTCTGCGCGAGTCGCTGAAAGAAGTTCCCGACTTCGCCTCGATCTACAAGAAACTGTTCGACGACCGCAACGAGAAGATGGCCGTCAAGGTCGAGGAGTACCTGAACGCCGGCGGGACGTACTTCGTGGTCGTCGGCGCGGGCCATCTGGTCGGCGAAACCGGCCTGCTGCAAGTGCTCGGAAAAAAATATCAGGTGACCCGCCCGTGAGCCCGAAGAAGGAGGCGATTCGCATTGCCGGCATCTGCGGCAGCCTGCGGGTCGGCAGTTACACCCGGTCGGCGCTGCAAGTCGCGTTGGCCGGCGCGGCGGAAGTCGGCGCGCAGACCCAGCTCATTGATTTGCGCGAATACGACTTGATCCTCTGCGACGGCAAGCAGGACGAGAGCCGGTATCCGAAAGACGTCGCCCGGCTGCGCGCGGACGTGCAACGGGCGCAGGGCATCATCCTCGCGACGCCCGAGTATCACGGCGGCATCAGTGGGGTGCTGAAAAACGCGCTCGACCTGATGGGATTTGAGGAGTTCGAGGGCAAGATGATCGGTTTGGTCGGCGTGTCAGGGGGCCGGCTGGGCGCGTTCAACGCCTTGCACAGTTTGCGCGACATCTGCCGGGCGTTGCACGCGTGGGTCGTCCCCGAGCAGGCGTCCCTGCCCCAAGCGTACGAACTATTCGACGACAACGGGAAATTGAAGGACGAGAAGCTGGCGGCACGCGTCCAGGAGGTCGGCCGGCAGGTGGCCCGCTTTGCGTACTTGCATTCGTCCGACAAGGCCAAGGAGTTCCTCCGTCTCTGGGAGGGCGCGCCCGAAAATCCCGGCGGCGAGACCTGAGCGCCCCATCAATGCCGCTCATCTTTTTGTCATTCCAAGACATTGTGGCCGACCGGCGCATGCCGTAGCGTTCCTCCACCATGAACGAGGCGGCAAATCTGCTGACGGAAAAACAGGTGCGGTTCTATGTCGATCAGGGCTATCTGGTCGTCCCCGACCTGATCACGCCCGAGGAAGTGTATGAGTTGTGCCAGGACGTCGTCAAGATTGCCCGCGGCGGCTACCCGTGCGAGACGATCAAGCCGATGCCGGACTCGATGACCGACAAGGATGTGCTCAAGGACATTCTCTGCGTCCATCAGCCGCACTTCATCAGCCCGGTCATCCAGAAGTACGTCAAACATCCGCGAGTCTGCGGCATCCTCAGCCAGATCACGGCGGCCCATCTGCCGTTCTGGGACGGCAGCGTCAAATGCATGCAGTCGATGTATTTCGTGAAGCCGCCCGATTTCCAAGGCCAGGCCTGGCACCAGGACGAGGTGTACATCCCGACGCGCGACCGCTCGCTCATCGGCGCGTGGATGGCGCTCGACGACGCCACAGTGGCAAACGGTTGCTTGTGGATCGTTCCCGGTTCGCAGCGCACCGGCTACCTTTACCAGCAGCGGGCGCACACCAACCCGGACGAGTTTGATTTCGCCAGTGAAAGCTATGGCTTCGACGAGTCCACCGAGATCCCGGTCGAGGTCAAGCGTGGGGCGGTCGTTTTCTTCAACGGCTACCTCCTCCACCGCTCCCGCAGAAACCGCAGCCAGGTCTATCGCCGCGTCCTGGTCAACCACTACATGAACGCCTGGTCGCTCCTGCCGTGGACCTACAAACAAGGCGTCAGCATGGCCCAGCAAGACATGCGCAACGTCGTCCCCGTGACCGGCTCCGATCCGTATGCGTGGAAGGGCTCCGATACCCCGCCCCGCAGCGTTTGGCTGCGGACCTGCCAGGCCAACGCGCCCGAGAAAAAATAATTGAACCGTCCGCCGGCCGGCAGTATCTAATCCGCAAACGCTCCGCCACCCACAGAAAGGATACGGCCCATGAAACCTGCCCTGTTTGTCGTCGCCGCCCTCGCCTGGCTGCTGGCCGGCCAGACCGTCACCGCGACCGACACCTATCAGCTCGACGCGGCCCACACCGAGGTCGGCTTCACCATCGATCATCTGGTCATCAACACCGTCCGTGGCCGGTTCAAGGAAGTGGCCGGCACCGTGACCCTCGACGGCAGCGCAGTCACCGCCGCCACCGCCACCATCCAAACCAAAAGCATCGACACCGGCATCGACAAACGCGACGACCATCTGCGTAGCGCCGACTTCTTCGGCGCCGAGCAGCATTCCACCCTCACCTTCGAAAGCACGAAGGTCCAGGACGGCGTCCTCACCGGCAAACTCACCATGCACGGCGTCACCCGCGACGTTGAACTGCCCTACACCCTCAAAGGCCCGATCAAAGACCCGTGGGGCAACGCGCGCGTCGGCATCCGCGCCACCGCCAAGCTCAACCGCAAAGACTACGGTCTGATGTGGAACAAGGCGCTCGAAACCGGCGGCCTGGTCGTGGGCGAGGAAGTCACCATCGAGATCAACGCCGAAGCCGTCAAGAAGTAGCGGCCGGCGCGCTTGACGATGCGGTGCCGGGTTTAGTAGTGTGCGACATCGCGCATGAAACGCATTCTGCTGGCATTGATGGCGGTGGCGGTGGTGTGGGGGATCTTCACACCCCCCGATTGCCCGGCGCCGTTGGTCTGGCGCAAGGGCGAAGGCTGGACGTGGGAACGCGGGGGCGTCGCCGTTGGCAACAACCCGAAGGAACAACTCGAAATCGCGCGCGCCCTCAGCCAGCAGAAAGATCACGGCAGCGCCGTCACGGCGTATCGCCGGCTCATTCGACGCTGGCCGACCTCCTACGCTGTCGAGGACGCCCGGCTGGGCCTGGCCGAATCGTTGTCGGCCTTGGATTATCACTTCAAGGCGTTCAAAGAATACCAGCAACTCATCGAGAAACATCCGAACTCACCGCATTTCGAGACCGCTCTGCAACGGCAATTCGAGATCGCCAACCTTTTTCTCGCCGGCCAACGCGACAAAGCGTGGGGTGTCAAATGGTTCCCCGCGCGCGACAAGGCCATCGACATTTTCGAGCAGGTCGTCAAGAACGGCCCCTACAGCAAGGTCGGTCCCGACGCCCAATTCCGCATCGGCGTGGCGCAGGAGATGTTGAAGGATTACGTCGCCGCCGTGCGCGCCTACGAAAAAGTCACCGAGCGTTACCCCAATCTGCCGTTGGCTGAGAAAGCCCAGTTCCAGATCGGCTACGCCTACCGGCAAGAGGCCGGCCGCTTCGAATACGACCAGAACGCCGCCAACCAGGCGGTCGCCGCCTTCACCGATTTCCTCGTCCGCTACCCCGACAGCGAACGCGCCCCGCAAGCCGAAGAGTACCGCGCCGCTCTGAAAGGTGAACAAGCCCAGGGCCTGTTCCGCGTCGGCCAGTTCTACGAGAAGCGCCGGGAGTACAAGGCGGCGATCATCTACTACAACGAAGTCATCGAGCAGAACCCGAAATCGAATTGGGCGACCGAGGCCCAGACCAAGGTTCTGGCCCTCAACGCGCAGCTCCAGAAACCGACCGCCACTCCATGACGGGGCGCGTCATCTGCCGCTGGCTGCTCGCGTCGTTGATGCTCCAAGCCGGCTGTCTCGGCTACCGGGTGGGAAACGTCTCGAAGCTCGGCTACCAGACCGTGGCCGTCCCGATGTTCCGCAACGCCACCACCCAACCCCAGATGGAAGCCCAGGTCACCAACGCCATCCTCAAACGCTTCCAACAAGACGGCACGCTCCGTGTCCACGCCCGCGATTCCGCCGACGTCGTCCTCCTCGGCGAAATCACCCGCTACCAACGCACCCCGCTGCGCTTTCAACGCGATGATTCCGGCGTGCCGCGTGAATACCGGGTGATGATTACCGCCAAGATCGAAGCCCGCGACCGACGCACCGGGGAGATGGTGCTGCCCGCGACGACCCTGACCGGCAGCGCCGAAACCTTCATCGGCAGCGACCTTCAAAGCGCCGATCTTCAAGCCCTGCCGCTGGCCGTCGACGATCTCGCCCGGCAAGTGGTCAGTCTGCTTGTGGAGAAATGGTAGGAGGTAGGAGGTGGGAGGGGCATTCCTGCCCCGACCGGCTTGTCTGCCGTAGCTGCAGCGAAGTGCAGATCGCGACAAGAATGTCGCTCCCACGGAATTTCGCGATCTACGCCGCCTTGGCCAGCGCCTTCAACCTCGCCGCCAACCGCGATTTCTTCCGGTCAGCCAGGTTGCGATGAATCACCTGCGTCTTGGCCGCCTTGTCCAGCGCCGAGGCCATCGCCTGCAACGCCGCCGTCGCGTCCTCCGTCTTCTTGGCCGCGATCGCGGCGGTGAAGTTGCCTTCCAACGTGTGCAACCGTGACTTGATTGCCTTGTTATTCGCCCGCCGCCGCAAACTGCCGCGGGCCTGCTTCGCTGCTGAACGTGTTCGTGCCATAGCTGATGTCTTTCCTGGGTCCGCTAACCCGGATTATTCGCGAAGGTCTTGTAGGGCGCGAATGCCCCCGTCCCGCGTTGTTTCGGGACGGGGGTTTCGCGCCGCGCCGGATGTGTCAGGCGAAGAACGGCGCGAAACCCCCGAAACGACACGGGGGCGTTCCCGCCCTACAACGCGCTGTTGATGATCCGTGGGGTTCATGAATAAGTCGGCTTAAAGGCTCGCCATCTTACCGGCCAACCCCCAAAAGTCAATCATCGCGCGCAGGAAATGTTCTGCTTTGCCAACCTACTGGAGCCATGTAGTGACCCCCTTCCCCCCTTTCGGCGTTCACCCCAACGAATTGTACCCGAGGTCGCTGACCGCGGCGGGTTCTTCCTCACGGCGGACTTGCCCCAACCAGCTCACGTTGGCATACTGCGCGGCAATGGCTACGGAGAAAGATCTGGCAATTCCGGCGGAACGGCTCGATCGCCTCATCTACGAGATTCGCGGGCAAAAGGTGATGCTCGATGCCGATTTGGCGGCGGTCTATGGGGTAACGACCGCGCGTCTGAACCAGCAGGTCAAGCGCAACCAAGAGCGTTTCCCCAGTGATTTTGTCTTCCAACTCGCCCGGGCCGAGTACGAGTCTTTGATGTTGCAATTTGCAACATCAAAGGCCGGCCGTGGTGGTCGGCGCAAGCTTCCCTACGCCTTTACGGAGCTCGGGGCGGTCATGGCCTCGATGGTGGTGAACACTCCGCGGGCGGTGCAAATGAGCGTGTTCGTGGTCCGCGCGTTTGCTCGAATGCGGGCCTTGCTCGCCGAGCGCCGGGAGTGGGTCAGTGCGCGGCGGGCCTTGGAAAAGGAACTCAAAGACCGGCTCGACGTGCACGAAGCCGCCATCGTCACCATCCTCCAACGCGTCATGGACATCCTCGACCCGCCCGCCCGGCCCAAACCGCCCAGGAAGGGAATCGGGTTTCATGTGAAGGAAGCGCACGGTCGATATGCCGTCCGCCGCACATGAAACTACGGTTTACGGAGTTGACCCCGCCCCTGACCCCGCCCCTGACGCGCAGGAAATTTTCTGCTTTGCCAACCTAATGGAGCCATGTATTAACATGTCTCCCAAGATCATTCCGTTGGTGGCATCTGCCAGTGCCACAGCGTTCCGCAATGTATCCTGTAGATTATAAAGCGTTGACCCCAGTGATTTTCTGATCAATGCGGCCCATGATCATCAGACGATGGGGCAATTGGCTGGTTGTCGCCGTTCTTGTTACTGCTTCGAGCGCCACTGGGGATGAAACGTCGAAGGCCTCGACACTTTACTGGGAGGGGCGTCGCGCACTGAACAATCAGCAAATCGATGAAGCGATTGAGTACTTCACAGAGGCACTCCGAGCGAATCCTTCAAGCACTGAGCAGTGGACGATTCTCCTGCATCGAGCCCTCGCCTTAAGTGGCAAAAAGGAAGAGCAGGCGGCGATTGCAGATCTTGGCACAGCTCTTACTCATGAGCGACTGGCCGAAAACGCATGTTTTCTGAGCGGGGCATGGCGCGGAGAAGGTGCGACTCGCGGTGAGCGGGCAGTGTTTTCGCTCGGCGACGGTCGGCGCACGCTCCAGCGACCTGCAATCGCCG